>Ga0316230_1000019_pt1 | contig 281350 bp, 253 predicted proteins | sample TBH18025metaG_FD_206004 | JGI IMG/M metagenome (GOLD analysis project Ga0316230, IMG submission 206004) | Freshwater microbial communities from Trout Bog Lake, Wisconsin, USA - TBH18025 | ecosystem: Environmental > Aquatic > Freshwater > Lake > Hypolimnion/Profundal zone | place: USA... | reverse complement strand
CTCGACGAGCTCCCATTGTTCATCGGTCAACTCCCAGCGTCCTGCCATGCGGCGTTCGCGGGATCACACAGAGCAATTTCAGAATGCACCATTTTCAAGTCTAAAAGGTTTATGAGACTGGTTCTAGGCAACAGACCAACCCGCAGCCGGCCCGGTACCACCGCAAGATCCCGCCTTGCAAGCGCCACCCGGGACCGCCCGTCCCGCTCCCCGGCCGCCTTCATGCCGGCTACACGGTCGCGGCCTATAATGAAGCATGGCAACTGCCCGGCAACCCATACCGGCAGATGTTCCCAGCGCGCCTCCGCCTTCTCCGGCGAGCGTGCCCATGTTGGCGTGCGATCTCGAACCCCGCTTTGAAGCCCTTCTCAAGCACGCCCAGGCCAACCGCCCCAGTGAAGACATCACCCTCATCCGCAAGGCGTGGGAGTTCTGCGTCAAGCACCATGAAGGCCAGATGCGCGCCTCCGGCGAGCCCTACATTATCCATCCCCTCGAAGTGGCCGAAGTCCTCGCCGAGATGAAGCTTGACGCCACCGCCATCGCCGCCGGACTGCTCCACGACTCGGTTGAAGACACCCCCGCCACCAACGAGGAGATCGCCGCCGAGTTTGGCCCCCAGGTGGCCCACATCGTCGAGGGCGTCACCAAAATCGACAAAATCCAGTTTGCCAATCGCGAAGACCGGCAGGCCGAAAATGTCCGAAAAATGCTGCTCGCCATGGTCTCGGATGTCCGCGTTGTGCTCATCAAACTAGCTGACCGGCTCCACAACATGCGCACACTGGAGCACTTATCGCCCGACCGCCGAGAGGCCATCGCCCGCGAAACCCAGGACATCTACGCGCCCCTGGCTCACCGCCTCGGCATGGGCAAAGTTCGCGGAGAGCTTGAAGATCTGGCCTTCCGCTATACCGACCCAGTCAGCTACGAGAAGGTCGCCGCGGCCGTCGAGGCCCGCCGGCAAGAGGGCGAGCAATTCCTGCGCGGCGTTGAAGACACCCTCGTCGAGCAGTTGCGCGAGAACGGCATCGAGGCGCGTGTCGAATACCGCATCAAGCGCCTCTACTCCATCTTTCAAAAGATCGAGCGTTCCAAAGTGTCGTTTGACCAGGTCTACGACCTGCTCGCCATCCGCGTCATTACCCAGGACATCTCTGCCTGTTACGCCGTCTTCGGCCTCATCCACACCCTCTGGCGCCCCGTCCCCGGACGCATCAAGGACTTCATCGCCATCCCTCGCGCCAACCGCTACCAGTCGCTCCACACCACGGTGATGGGCGCCAGCGGCCACCAGTTTGAGGTGCAGATCCGCACGGAAGAGATGCACCGCATCGCCGAGGAAGGCATCGCCGCTCACTGGAAGTACAAGGCCGGCGGCGGCGCGGCCGTCACCGCCCGCGACGAAGAACGCCTCAACTGGATCCGCCAGCTCGTCGAGTGGCAGAAGGAGATGACCGACCCCAACGAGTTCCTCTCCAGCCTCAAGATGGACCTTTATCCCGACGAGGTCTACACCTTCACGCCCAAAGGCAAAGTCGTCGTCGTCCCCGCCGACGGCACTCCGGTCGATTTCGCTTACACCATTCACACTGAAGTCGGCCACACCTGCGTCGGCGCCAAGGTCAACAGCCGCATGGTGCCCCTGCGCACCAAGCTGCGCACCGGCGACATCGTTGAAATCGTCACGCAAAAGGATCACAAGCCCAGCCGCGACTGGCTCACCTTCGTCAAGAGCCCCCGCGCCCGCAACAAAATCAAGCACTGGCTCAATGAGGACCAGCGCCGCCGCGCCGTCGAAATCGGCCGCAAACTGCTCGAGCGCGAGGCCCGCAAATACAAAGTCCCCATGAGCCAGATCGATGACCAGGACCTGGGCCGAATTGCCGGCGAATACGGCGTCGCCACGGCCGCTGACCTTCTGGCTACGCTCGGCCAGGGCAAGCACTCCGCTCACCAGATCCTCAACAAGCTCTCTCCCGGATACGCCAGCCAGGCCGATGCTGAGCCTCCGGCCGAAACCAAGATCGGCACCGTCGAGTCGGCCATGTCTGACGCGGTGCGCAAACTCCATCTCACCGGCTCCGATTCGCTCCAGGTCGAAGGCCAGAATGACCTGCTCGTCTATCGCGCGCGATGTTGCAACCCCATTCGCGGCGAAGAGATCATCGGCTACGTAACCCGCGGCAAAGGCGTAGCCGTGCATGCGCGCAGTTGTCCCAATGTCCAGAATCTGCTCTACGAGAGTGACCGCCGCATCGCCGTCGAGTGGTCCCGCGTGGGCGACCAGTCCGCCAACCGCCCCCAGCGCTACCCGGTCAAGATCACCGTCTATTGTGACGATCGCGCCGGTATGCTCAAGGAGCTCACCGCCGTCATCTCCGACGACAACACCAACATCCGCGGTGTCGATATCCACCAGGACGACAACGGCGAAGCGGTGGTCGAGTTCGTGGTCGAAGCCGAAGACCTGCACCACCTCAACCGCATGGTCCTCGGCATTCGTCGCGTCCCCGGCGTCCGCACCGTGCAGCGCCGGCAAAAACTTTAACAACCTTCCCTCTCGCGAACCTTCCGCGCAAATCTCCTCATCGCATCCTTAGAGCTATATAGCTCAGACTTCCTGCCGCGCGAGGTGCGACCCTCTCCAAGAGTGCGGACAATTGCCTGCCGTGGAATGAAAGAATTGCCCTCTTTCCACTCACAGCGCCCATTCGGCTTATCTGCGCCGGAATGCACGGTCAAGGAGACCGCTCCCATGAAAACCGAAGGCACAAAGCCATTCCAGACTGAGACCTTTCTCTCTACCGAAGGTCTGGGCCGAACCATCACACGCCACGCTCCGCGCGAGAGCATCTATGCCCAGGGAGGCCCCGCTGACTCTGTCTTCTTTCTACAGACCGGCCGGGCAAAACTCACCGTCGTCTCCAAGCGAGGAAAGGAAGCTACCGTTACCCTGCTTGCCGTCGGAGACTTCTTTGGCGAGGAGGCCATGGCCAGCGAGGGAGGAGTGCGCACCTCAACCGCGACGGCTGTCTCCATCTGCATGGTCACCAGGATCGACAGAAGCCGGATGCTCCGCACACTCCATGAGGAGCATTCCTTCTCTGACTTCTTCATGCAGTTCATTCTCGCGCGCGGAATCCGCACTCAGGCCGACCTCGTTGACCAGCTCTTCAACTCCAGCGAAAGGCGCCTCGCTCGCACCCTGCTCATCATGGCCGAGTTCGGCCAACCCGGCGAGCCCGTCACGCTGCTGCCCCCCGTCACCCAGGAGACGCTTGCCGAAATGATCGGCACCACCCGCTCCCGCGTCAGCTTCTTCATGAACCGCTTCAGAAAGCTCGGCTACATCGACTACAACGGCCGCATCCGCGTCCACACCTCGCTGCTCAACATGGTGCTCCACGACTCGCTCCCTGAAGAGAATGCCACCCGTCCCGTCCTGCTCGTTCCCCGGCCCACGCCGGCGCAAAAAGCCAAACGGGCCAGGAAGGTTTGAGCCGTATCCGAAAAACGCCGCGCCACGCGCCAAGGAGATTCAATGTCATTCGGAATTTACGCTGTAGGAGTCGCCATCCTGATCGGCGGCCTGGTCTATGCCGCTCACCTCGTCCACATGCCAACCCACTGGATCGTCGTTGGCGCGGTCGTCATGCTCGGCGCCGGAATCCTCTCCGCCGTCAAAGCCACCCGCCAGAAAGACTCCGCTGACTGAGGCTGGACCGCCCCGGTCTAACCTGTGTTTTACGCACACGCCCCCAGCGATACCATCAATGCATGACAGAAAAATCTGAGCAGCCGTGCGCCCTCCTGCGCGGCATTCGCGTGCTCGACGGCGGAATGGCCTCGGAACTCGAGTTCCTCGGCGCATCCCTCAATGGCCCGCTCTGGTCGGCACAGATTCTCGAAGACGCCCCCGAAAAAATCGTCGCGGTCCATCGCGCCTATCTTGAAGCCGGCGCCGAGTGCCTGCTCACCGCCAGCTACCAGGTCTCGCGCATGGGCTATGCTGAAATCGGCCTGCCCCCCGAGCAGGCCGATGCGGCGCTGCTGCGCGCCGTCGAACTGGCGCGAACCGCCGCCGCCCTGTTCCCTCAACGCCGCATCGTCGTCGCTGCGTCGCTGGGACCCTATGGCGCCGCTCTTCATAACGGCGCCGAATACCACGGCAACTACGACTGCTCCTACGCCACTCTGGTCCAGTTTCACCGCGAGCGCATCGCCGTCCTCGCTGCTGCTTCAAGCCCCGCAATCGCTCCCGATCTGCTCGCCTTTGAAACCTTGCCTTCGCTTCAAGAAGCGAAAGCCATCGGCGAAGCGCTCGCCCCCTGGCCCAACCTGGCTGCATGGTTCAGCTTCACCTGCAAAGACGATCAGTATGTTGCTCATGGAGAGCCGCTCGGCCAGTGTGCCGCCGCCGTCGCGCAGCTTCCCCAGACCATCGCCATCGGCGTCAACTGCACTCAGCCCGCGCTTGTGCCCTCGCTCATCGCCGAACTGCGAGCCGCCGTTGACAAGCCCATCGTCGTCTACCCCAACTCCGGCGAAGGCTGGAACCCCCAGGCCCGCAGTTGGACAGGTACCAGCGCCGCCGCGCGCTTTGGCGCCATGGCTGCCGACTGGTTTGCCCTCGGTGCGCAGAGCGTCGGTGGCTGTTGCCGCACGCGCCCCGCACACATTCGCCAGGTGGCCAAGGCTGCAAGGCAAAGCTGACGCGCTACCCGATACGCAAAAATCTTGAAATCAATGCAGGGCGGGAGGCAGGAGCTGCAGGCCTGCGGTGCCTGGCCTGCGGCTCCTGCCTTGTGGTCCGTGCCGCAATTCAGAGGTCGTTCGCCTGTGCCGGTACCAGAGCCAGTGCCGCAAGCCCTCTGCGCCGTGGGGTGTAGCCGTCCGCGCGCCAGGCAATGCCCAGCTTCTCCGCGCTCAGAAGCTTGTGAATCTGGCTGCGCGCATGCTCGGCCCATGGCCCGCGATTGTCCAGCCCGATATACGCCTGCCAGTGCCGCAGCGCATTCCGCCGCTCGCCCCGCCGCTCGTGGGCCAGCGCCAGATTATAGTGCGCGTCGGCATAACGCGGCGCCAGCGCTACCGCCCTGCGGTAGGCCGCAATTGACTCCTCCGGCCTCTGCAACTCGTCCAGCACGTTGCCCAGGTCAAAGAACGCCAGCACGTAACCGGGGTCGACCTCCGTCGCGCGGCGGTAGAGCTCTTCTGCCTTCAGAAACTGACGTAGATGAAAGTGAATCGTGCCCAGATTGATAAATGCCGGCGCATAGCTCGGATCGATGCTCAAAATCTCCTCATAGAGCCCAATCGCCCGCTGCTTCTCGCCCGCCTCCTCAGCCTGCACCGCCGCCAGAAATCTGTCCTGGATCCCGCGCGGATGTCCCACTCCAGGCTTGCGCAGCGGGTAGGGCTCTGAAACCGCTGATGGCCCATCCGCCCGGTCAAAGTCAAACAGCAACTGGCGCCGGATCGGGTCCACCACCGCTCCGTGGTGCCGAAACGCCAGCCGCGTTCCACTGCGCACAAGGCACGCCTCCAACAGCGGATTCGTCATCCCCGCCACAGCCTTCATGGCCACAATCGAATCCCGTATCGAAGCCGCTGAAACTGAGTCCTCGCGCAGCGCGCGCAACGTCCGCAACTGCCCAAGGTCCTGAAAGCTGTACTCCTGCTGTTGGGGAATCAGGTTCGCTCGCTCCCAACCCTGCAACTGGCGGGAACTGATTTGCAGGATGCGGATCACGTCCTGACGGCTATAGCTGGTCACTCTTCCATGCTCCCGTCGTTGGCCCTGGCCTGGCTTGCCCTCAACTTGGGTCCATCTCACTCAACTCCCGGAACCCATCTCTGGACTCTGCCACCCTGGACCCGGCTCTTGGAACAGTTATTGAGAAACCGCTCTTGCTTGCGATTATGCCAAGATTATGCGTGGATAAGCAGACCCGAACTACCGCTGCAACAAAAAAAAGAGTGGATAACGGGTGCCTGATATGGTTCATAACGCGCCAGATCCCCCTTCCCTTGTGGAAATCGGAAGAGAACGGCGCCCATCCGGCTCAAACCCTGAGGGAACCGAAGTCTCGGCTCTACCCCTGCAGCCAGGAAAACTCATTGTGGAAAGTGGAAGTGATGGAGCCGAAGGCCGGACTTGAACCGGCGACCTGCTGATTACGAATCAGCTGCTCTACCAACTGAGCTACTTCGGCCTGCTCCTCAGATTGTATCGTTGCGCCTGTCTGCGGTAAAGCCTTCGCCCACTGTGCGTCGCTCCAAACCGCCAGCAAGGCTATCGCACGCCCTGACGAGAACCGAAATTGCGCTCACGCTTTAGATTGCTTTCAAAATTACCTTCGCGCAGGCCGGGGAATTCACCCTCGCCGCCGCCGCCCTCCGCTTTGCCGCCACACAGGCTTGATCTTTGCCGTTTTCAGCCGCCTCGGCGTCCTTGCGTGCCTCCTGGCAGCCGTCCCCGATGCCACCCGTGCGGTCCTCCGCGCCATCCCGCCAGACCCTGCCTCCCCCCGCTCCATTCTTCCCCGCAAAAACGGAAGGAGCCGCCCGGCAACAGGGCAGCTCCTTCCTCAGGGAGAATAGTTCCAACGGAGGCAAAACCATCAGAACTTTCTGGCTGCATAGTAGGGGTGGGGGAAGGGAGTGTCAAGGACAAATCTGTGCAGAAATAACTGGTTTATATTGATGCACTTGCAAAACAAATCCTGCGCGGAACCCCTCCCAGTGCTTCGCCGCGTATTCGCCTTTTAGCTCCCGCCTAAAGCCGTCTTTTAGGGGTGTTTCTTAGGGTTTATGCCCCTTTTTCCACAGCTTCGCCAAGCCAGGTGACTTTTCAGGTGCTGACCCCGATTCGTCCCGTTTTTTCATCCCATCAATCCCGCAGGTTGAGACTCGTGAACTCCGAGTCATACATCGACGAGGCCGGTCTGCCCCGCGCAATCCGGTATAGCGCCCGGAATCCCCCCAGGAAAAAACCCAGCAGAAGCGCCGCGCTTGACCCGATAATCACAATTCCGGCAATCCCCAGCAGCAGTTTCCCGGTCTTGGCTACCTCCGACTCCGTCGGCTGCGGAATCGACGTGATATCCGCCTCGTAGTGCACCGTCGCCAGCAGCTTGTGGCTCTCCTCGGGAATCGCGTCCCCGCTCACCACTGCCACCAGAGGCCCGCTCCGCCGCACCTCGATCGAGGCCGCGTCCGAATCCATCAGCGGCTTGGGCCACCCCGGCTGCGCCTGCTTGCCCGCTTTGATGTACTCCCGGATCTTCGTCTCCATCGCCGCCGCCATCTGCGGCGTCGGATAGTCAATAATCGTCAGCGTGGCCGGGTTCGAGCGCAACGTATAGTTTGCCGTCACCGCCTCCGCGCCGCGGTCAAACCCCACCAGCTCCGGCGGAAGCACGCCCCCTGCCCCCGTATAGCCCGCCGGTCCCAGCGCATAGTGCGTCGTCTGGCCATTAAGCGAGTCTTTGGGCAAACTGCTCAAAATCGGCGGCGGCAGCGCCTTGGTCCCCTCCGGCAGAGGCAACTCCCGCGCCAGCTCCCGCAGCTCCGCGCCGCACATCGGCCCGATACGCGAAAAATTTGCGTCCACCACGGTGTTCCCCAGCCAGAACACCACCCGGTTGTTGTCCGATGTCGCTCCGGTGCCAATCTCTTCCTTCGGCCAGCCGTTGTGCCGATAGTACGAATACGCCCCATAGGCGCCGCTCGCGTCTTCAAACCGCAGTGCCCGCAGCGTCAGCGTTTCGCCGCTGCGCTTATAGGTGGCCAACGCCCCGTCGGTAAAGTCGTACTCCTTCAGTGCCGCCGCATTCGCCGCGTCCACCTTGGCCGCGTCCGTCACTTTCTCCGGCGCCTTGGCTGAAACCCACCCTGCAAACACCTCCGGCAACAGCGCTTTCGGAACCGGCGGCAGCATGATGTGCGTCGCCCCCTGCGGTGCCGGAGTCTTGGCCGGCGCAGCCTGCGCCTGCGCAAACGTGCCGTTCGCGGCCAGCGCCGCCCAAAAAGCCAAAATAACAATCCAATGCTTCAACAAATCAACACACTCCAGCCTTCAGGGTACACGGAGTCGCCCCATCCACGTGGGCCTGTCCATGGGAACTCCGCGCGCCCCCCCCGGCGCAAACGCCTCCGCGGGCAACGGCCCGCCTCGCGGCGTCCCGTGTCTATTTGGACACTGCCCACCCCGGAAAGGTTCCTCAGTTCTGTTTTGGGTGTCTTGTCACCCAGCCAGTCGCAGCCGCCATCGCGGCACACACTGGGCGCGCAGTGCACGCTCCCGATGGAAAGGCAACAAAGCAGCGTCGTGGCAATCAGCCTTGCGGTGCACTCTGCACACCCGCTGCTGCCGCCGGATAAAGCACGTTCCCCAGCGCCGGGTACCGCCCGCCATAGAACACCAGCGCATACTCCCGCACCGCCGTGCCCACCGGCCCCCCCAGACAGATGCTGAACAGCAGCGCAAATCCCGCCGCCACCGCGCCAAAGAAAACCTCAAGCCCAATACCCACAAATCTCGCTGCCCCTGCCGCATCCGCAAACACCGAGTGAATCCCGTACTCCACACCCGCCAGAGCCCCGGCCAGCATCAATCCCGGAATCGCCAGCACCATAAAAATCGCAATCATCGCAATCGCCGGCAAAATCAGCCGCAGCAGTACGTACACAAAAAACTCCCGCTTCTCCCGCACAATGGCTTCCCACACCGCGCTCCACGCCTCACCCGCCGATGCATCTTCCAGCGCGTAATGCGGCAGAATCCAGTCGCGCAAAATCACGTCGAGCAATACCGCCGTCAGCGCCGCCAGCAGAATGACCGGAATCAATGGAACAACCAACGCCAGCAGCAGACCCCAATCCGGATGCGTGTGCGGCGGCGTCTCGCGAACCAGCTTCACAAACCCGGCCACAAACGGTATCGCAATCAGCCCCATCACCAGCAGAAAGCACAGCCCCACCCCGATGTTGAGCCAGAAAAACCGCGCCGCCCGATCCCGGTAAAGATGCCAGCCCGGCCGAATCTCCGTAGTCTTCGTTACCAGGCAATGAAAAAACGCGAATCGCAGCCGCGTAATCAGATACGCAATCCAAAATGCCACAACCAGCAGCAGCGCCAACGCCGCAATCCCCGCCAAAACCGCAGCAGCCCAATGCTGCGGAAACTCATGCGGCAAGGTGAAAACCGGCCCGTGCCCTGAGGGATTGTCATGGCTCGCGGACGAGCGCAAATTGCTTGAGATTCCCTCGGTGAGAATCGCCACCAGCCCCAGCTTCAGATACGTTGACCACCTGAAGGGCCTGAACAAAAACTCCCGAGTGCGTTCAATGGCAAGCGAAACAGAATCCGCGGCAGACACGGTGCGCATAAAGTTACCCTTCCTTGAGACAGGACAGCGTAGCACGGAACTACGCAGAACTCACCCGCGAAGTTCCGCCCCCGCGTGCGCAATCCCCGCCCACCAAGCATCAAACGCCTCGAGCGCCCGCTCACACACCAGCCGGTGCCGCTCCTTCTTGTCCCGCACCTTCTTGCGCAGCTCCTCTTCCAAAGGCTCCAGCAGGTCAAACGTAATATTCGCCGGTTCAAAATGCTTGGGGTCGGCGTGCGTGATGTAATTCACCAGCGAACCCAGCGCGCACCCGCGCGGCGCAGCCACAGGTTCCTCGCCGCGCACAAGTGCTGCCGCATAAATCCCCGCCAGCAATCCGGTCGCCATCGACTCCGTGTACCCCTCCACGCCCGAGAGCTGCCCCGCAAACATCAGCCACGGTTCCTTCTTCAGCCGCAGCGTCTCGTCCAGCAGCACCGGCGCGCAGATATACGTGTTCCTGTGAATCTGCCCATACCGCAAAAACCGCGCATTCTCTAGCCCCGGAATCAGCCGCAGCACCCGCGCCTGCTCGCCGAACTTCAAATGATTCTGAAAGCCCACCAGGTTATAGCTGTCGGCGCGCACATTCTCCTTGCGCAGTTGCACCACCGCCCACGGCGTCTTCCCCGTCCGCGGATCGCGCAGCCCCACCGGCTTCATCGGCCCAAAGCGCAACGTGTCCCGCCCGCGCCGCGCCAGCACCTCAATCGGCAGGCAGCCCTCAAAATAGTCTGCCTTCTCCCACTCCTTGGTCTCCGCCGCCTCAGCCTCCAGCAGCGCATCCAAAAACCGGTCGAACTCCACGCGGTCCATCGGGCAGTTAATGTAGTCTGCTGTCCCTTTGTCCCACCGCGCCGCCATATAGACGCGCTCCATGTCGATCGTCTCCGCATCCACAATCGGCGAAATCGAATCGTAAAACGCCAGCCGCCCCGATCCGGTGATCCGCTCAATCTCCGCGCTCAACGCATCGCTGGTCAGCGGCCCCGTAGCCACAATCGTGCAGTGCTTCGCATCGTTCTCGTCCTGGTCGAGAGTCTTCACTTCTTCACGAATCACCCGAATCCGCGGCTCCGCCGCAATCGCTTCATTGATGCGCCGCGAGAACTCCACACGATCCACGGCCAGCGCATGCCCCGCAGGCACCGCCGTCTCATCCGCAATCCGCAGCAGCGCTGACCCCGCTCGCCGCATCTCCTGCTTCAGCAGCCACGGCGCCGTGTTCGGCGACTCGCTCTTCAGCGAGTTCGAGCACACCAGTTCCCCAAAATCCGCCGTCTGGTGCGCCGGGGTCAGCTTCTTGTCCCCGTCCACCCGCCGCATCTCGTAGAGGTCCACATCGCAGCCCAGCCGCGCCGCCGTCAGCGCCGCCTCTGGCCCAGCCAGCCCTCCGCCAATGACGTGAATTTTCACTTAAGCCGTCCCCGCTGTGGCGCTCGTCCCGGCCAGCCGCCGTAGCGCATCCCCGCTCACCCGCACATTCCGCCACTCATCCAGAAACTCGGCTCCCATGGCGCGATAAAACTCAATCGCTGGCGTGTTCCAGTCCAGAACCTCCCATTGCAGCCGCTCGCAACCCTTCTCCAGCGCAATCGCCGCCACTTTCTTCAGCAGCGCCTTCCCAATCCCCAACCCGCGAAACTCCGGATGCACAAACAAGTCTTCGAGATAAAGCCCCGGCCGCCCCAGCCAGGTCGAGTAGTTGTAAAAATAAAGGGCAAATCCGGCTGGCCGCCCATCCTCCTCCGCCATCAGGCAGAAATAGAAGGGGTTAGCTCCAAAGCCGTCGCGCAAAAGCCCGGCCTCGGTCGCCGTCACCGCGTCCGGCTCCCGCTCATACGCCGCCAATGCGCGAATGAATCCAAGAATCTCCGGCACATCTTCTGCCGTAGCGGTGCGAATCGTCGTGGCCATCCCTCTCATTCTAGGGCTTCCGAGGCGTCCTTACCCCTGCCGTGTGATCTAGGCCACATCCCACCACCCTCCCGGCTCGTTACCATAGCCTTGCAAATTCCTCCGGCGAAAGCCGGAGGCAGGGTTCCTGTCTGCCAGGCAGCACCACCCCCCCGCGGCGGCTCCAGGGATGCACTGGTTTCACCAGCGGCGCGGCCTTTCGTGCCGTCGGGCGCTTTCCGTCCTTCCAGACGGCTCTTGTGTTGAGCAGGCAATAGGATTTAACTTGAGTCCTGTTACGATGGGGCTGTCAGCGGTGAGTCTCTGTTCCGCTTCCGCCCCTCGGCTAAGAACGTTCCTGGCAGCCGGTGCTCAAAGTGTGCTGGCAACTACAAAAGGTTTTTTTGAGCTCGCGGGCTGCCTCGCACGCGCCGCTCTCAAGGAGAAGAAAATGAAACGCAACCTCTCACTTTGGCTGGGCCTGCTGGCATTTGCCGTGTCGCCCGCTTTTCCGCAAGTCGCTGTCGTTCTGGGCAAGATCCACGGTCACGTCACCAGTCCTGTCGGCACGCCTTATTCCGCTGGCACCGTCAACCTCTCTGCCGACGGCGGCCACACTCTCAAGTACACCTTCCCCCTCAATGCCGCCGGCAACTACACGGGTGAAGCTCAGGTCGGCACCTACACCCTGCTCTTCCGCCTGCCGGAAACACCTCCCGGGCAGATGGTAGACCAGTTGGAAGCCGTCCATATCCTCGCCGGCCAAGACACCGTCGCAGACGTGGATATGTCCCGCAAGGAGTTCATCGATTCGCTCCCTGAAGAAACCAGGAAGCAGCTCGAAGAAGTCAAAAAGAAGAACGCTGATGCCATGAAGACCAATCAGCTCATTAAGAACATCAACGCCGACATCATGATCGTTCTCCAGGACTTCAAGGATGCCGCCGCCGCAAAGCAGGCGGCTACCACCGCCTTGGGCGCCGGCGCCTCTCGTGCCGATATTGAAGCCAAGGAAGACGAGATCAAAACCGCCAAGTACAGCGAAGCTGAAGCCCTTATGCAGAAAGACGCCCCCTTGAAGCCGGATGCGTCGGTCCTGTGGGCGCAGCTCGGCCAGGCGCAGATGGGCCTCAAGAAATATGACGAAGCCGAAACTTCCTACAAGAAGGTTCTGGAAGTTGAAGCCGTTTCGAAGAAGCCCAACATCGCCAACCAGGGCGCGGCCAATGCTGGACTGGGCGAGATCTATGCCCGCGCTGGCAAAGTCCCTGAGGCCCAGGCCGCATATGACGCGGCTGCCAAAATCGACCCCACCAAGGCCAACTTCTACCTGTCCAACGAAGCTGTCATCTGGACTCAGGTCGGCAACGGAGACGCTCAGAATGCCGCCGCGGACGCGGCCATCGCGGCAGATCCCACACAGGCGTTTGCCTACTACCTCAAGGGTCAGGCCCTTATCCAGAAGGCCACCGTCGATGCCTCAGGCAAGATGGTCCTGCCTCCCGGATGCGCAGAAGCCTATCAAAAGTACCTGCAACTGGCTCCCACCGGTCCCTATGCCGGCGACGTCAAGGGAATCCTCGATCAGGCCGCCAACATGAAGATCGACACCAACTACAAGGCGCCCAAGCAGGGCAAGAGCAAGTAACACACACGCCACCTGCCTCACCTGAAGGGCGTTCGCCGCGGCGGACGCCCTTCCTCTTGCGCGGCCCCTCCGCACCCGCAACCCACTACAATCCATTCCATGGGTTCCCCTCCGCCCCATCCCGCATCCCTGGGCTATGACGAGGCCGCCGCGCTCGTGGCTGCCTGCGCCGCCGAGTTGCGCCGCGTTCCTCCTCCGGTTGAAACGGTCGAGCTGGCCCATGCCCCCGGACGCATCCTCGCCCATCCCCTCGCTGCCGATCGCGATCAGCCGCCCTTTGCCCGCTCCACCCGCGACGGCTTTGCCTGCCGCGCCGCTGAAGCCTCCACCCACAAGCCACTCGCCGTCGCCGGCGCCACTCGAGCTGGCCTCGCCCCTGCCGGTCCGCTTCTACCCGGCACCGCCTGGGAGATCATGACCGGCGCGCCTATCCCCTCCGGCGCTGACGCTGTCGTCATGCTTGAGCACGTTCAAGCCGCCGCCGGCCGCGTGCGCCTCCTGCCTCCCCGCACTGTCGAGCCTGGCGAAAACATCGTCGCCCGTGGCGCCCAGGCCCGCGCCGCCGATGAAATGCTCCCCGCCGGAACTGCCATTCACTCCGCGCAGATTGCACTCGCCGCCTCCTGCGGATACGCCACCCTCCCCGTCTACGCCCGCCCCCGCGTCGCCATTCTCACCACCGGCGACGAGCTCGTTCCCGTTGCCTCTTCCCCCGCCGCCGGCCAGATTCGCAACTCCAACGCACCCATGCTCGCCGCCATGGTTGCCGCGGCCGGCGGTCACCCCTGGGTCCTGCCCACCGCCGCTGACACAGCTGAGGCCCTCGACGCCGCCCTCGCCCTTGCCATCGAAGCCGACCTGCTCCTCATCACCGGCGGCGTCTCCGCCGGCAAATTCGACCTCGTCGAACCCGCCCTCGCCCGCATCGGCGCACGCTTCCACTTCACCGGCCTCCGAATTCAACCCGGCAAGCCCCTCGTCTTTGGCGAGTTGCCGCCCAGCAGCGCCACACCAGTCCAAAACAAGAACCGTACGAAGTGCTTCCTCGGCCTCCCCGGCAATCCCGTCTCTTCCGCCGTTACGTTCCTCCTCTTCGCTGCCCCCATTCTGGCCGCCCTTGCCGGCAGTCGCGAACCGGCTCCGCGCTTCGCCCTCGCCCAGATGGCTTCATCCCCCGTCGATCGCGGCGGCAAGCCCGGCCTCACCCGTTTCCTGCCTGCCTTCTGCACCTTCACGTCCATTGACGGCCAGTTGCCCCAGGTCGCCTTCGTCCCCTGGCAGGGCTCCGGCGACCTCACCGCCCTGGCCCGCTCCAACTGCTTCCTGGTCGTGCCACAAGACGCTCACAGCCTCTCGCCCGGCTCCATCGTCCGCATTCTGCTTCCCTGAGGTTCCCCATGCCCAAGCCCGCCCCATCCCGACTCTCTCACTTCAACTCCACCGGCCAGGCCTCCATGGTCGATGTCAGTGCAAAGACCTCCACCCGCCGCACGGCCACTGCCTCCGCTTTTGTCGAACTCTCCGCCGCCGTCCTCGCTGCCTTGCCCTCCAACCCCAAGGGCAACCCGCTTGAGGTGGCTCGCTTTGCCGGCATCCAGGCCGCCAAGCGCACCGCCGACCTCATCCCCATGTGCCACCCCCTCCCGCTTACCCACATTGACGTCCAGGCCGACCTTGCCCCAGGCGGTGTCCGCATCACCGCCACCGCCGCCACCACCGGCCCCACCGGTGTTGAAATGGAGGCCCTCACCGCCGCCTCCGTCGCTGCCCTCACCGTCTACGACATGACCAAGGCCCTCGACAAGGCAATCGTCATCCGCGCGATTCAGTTGGAAACAAAAACCGGCGGCAAGAGCGGCAACTTCAAGCGCAGCCCCAGAACCCCATGACCCGCTCTCGCGCACTATGATCCTGTCTTGAAACGCCCTACGATTTTCCCTCCCCGGGATGGAGACTCCATGACGCGCTGTGCGATCCTTGCCGCCTGCCTCACCCTTGCCGCCACCGCCTCGCTCTCCCTCGCGGCTCGCGCCCAATCCGTCTCCGCCTACCAAACCACCCCCGACCTCCTCGAAGCCCTCGATGAACTCCAAACCCTCCATTTCGCCGTCGAAACCACACCCGGCGAAGCCGCCGCCCTCATTTCCGTCGACGACGACAAGCGCTTCCAGCAGATCGATGGCTTCGGCGCTTCGCTCACTGACTCCGCCGCCTGGCTTCTCGCCAACAAGCTCACTCCCGCTCAAGCCGACGCAGCCCTCAAGTCCCTCTTCAGCCGCAAAGACGGAATCGCCCTCGGCTTTCTTCGCCAGCCCGTCGGCTCCTCTGATCTTGCCGTCACCTTCTACTCCTTTGCCGATCTCTGCCCCCAGTCCGCCAAGCCCTGCACCACCCCGCCCGGCAACGCAGATCCCACCCTCGCTCACTTCTCCCTCGCCCACGACCAGCAGAACATTCTGCCCCTGCTCAAAAAAGCTCTCCTCTTCAACCCTGACCTCCGCGTCATGCTCTCGCCCTGGAGCCCCCCCGGCTGGATGAAGTCCTCCGGCTCCATGCTCGGCCAGGACCCCGCCACCAAACAGCCCGCCACCCTCCGCCCTGAAGCTCGCCCCGCCTTCGCGCAATACCTCGTCAAAACTGTCCAGGGCTATCAGGCCGCCGGCGTGCCCGTCTACGCGCTCTCCGTCCAGAACGAACCGCTCTTCACTCCGTCCGACTACAGCGGCATGTCCATGCCTGCCGCCGACCAGGCTGACTTCCTTGGCAACTTCCTCGGTCCAGCCCTCGCCGCAGCCGGCCTCAAAACCAGAGTCCTGGTCTACGACCACAACTGGGACCACCCTGAATATCCTGAGAAAGTCCTGCGCGATCCCAAAGCCGCGGCCGTGGCCGCCGGAACCGCATGGCACCACTACGCCGGCTCGCCCGCCGTCATGACCGGCTTTCACGGCGAGTTCCCTGACAAAGATCAGTGGGTCACTGAGGCCAGCGGCGGCACATGGCAGAAGGGAATTGAAGGCAAGGGAAACATCCTCGCCGAAGAAGCCGCCGAGTTGATCGCCGTTACCCGCAACTGGGCCAAAAGCTACGTGCTCTGGGCGCTGGCAACTGACACGAACCACGGCCCGTTCGTCGGCGGCTGCGACACCTGTCGCGGCCTCGTCACTATTGACCCCGCCAACCCGGCCCAACCGGTCAAGCCAGAGCTCGATTATTACGTCCTCGGCCAGGCCAGCAAGTTCGTCCTGCCCGGCGCGGTCCGCATCGCCAGCAACGAGCCGCCCGATACCCAACTGAAAGACGTAGCCTTCCGCAATCCCAACGGGACCGTCGTGCTTTACACCCTCAACGCCGCCACAACCGCACGGCTGATTCGCATTGCCTATAAAGGAAAAACCGTGGCCACCACCATCCCCGCCGGCTCGGTGGCCACATTCGTCTGGAAGCCCTAGACCATTTTCACTGAGGGTCTCAGGATGCTCCGTGCCCCATCCATTTCACGTTCTCTGTGAAATGGATGGGAAACCACGAAACCATCCTTAAAGCAACCCTGAAAATGCCCTGACCAATCGCGCTCCTACTTCGCAGCCGGCGCGCCGCCTGCTGGCGGTGGTGGCGGCCAGGGCGCATCCTCCGGAATCACAAACGCCTCCGGCGCAAGCTTGCCCCGGTGGCAGGTCCCGCAGGTCACAGGCCCGTTCTCCACATCGATCTTCGAGATGTAGTCCTTGTTGATCTGCTGTGTCATCGTGAACATCAGCCGCGCCGTTGCCTTCTCCGGCTTCGAGTCATCGGCAAACTTCAGCTTCGGCTTGCCGTTGGGGCCCAGGTCGTTCGGGTCCGCATAGTGGCAGGTCCCGCAATGCACCCCCAGCGAACCTGCCCACTTCTCCATCGTGTCGTGAACCTGCTGGCCGGTAAAGTCCTTGGGCAGCACCTTCAAATTGGTTGGCGCGGGAAACACCCGCGGCGGCGGCGGCCCGCCCGCAGGCGGCGTACCTTGCGGAGCCTGGGCAGCGGCAGTGACGGCAAAAACGGCAGCGGCCAGAACAGCAACCGCAACGCTGGGCAGGGTGACTCGATTTTTCTTCAATCCGGACTCTCCTGGGGATTCAGTGACACTCTGAAACGTTTGACTGCATTCTATCCAATCGGGACGCGCCGCCCGCTAAGACTTTTCGGCCCTGAGACACAATCGTGCCCCGGAACCGCAAACCGCAGCGGCCAATCCACTGCCTCGTTGATCCCGATCCGCGGCGTAACCAGAGTCTCTTTCACCCGGTACCCGTCGTCCCTCACCTGCAACACTGAGCGCTTATCCAGCAAATCCAGCCCGTTATGCGCCGCCCGCGTCAGCCCCAGCGCCTGGCATAACCGGCTCGGCCCGCGCGTCAGCTCACGCGCCCCCGCGCCTGTCTCCAGCCCCCGGTTCCGCGCCATCGCCTCCAGTCCTTCCAGCGGCTCCAGCGCCCGTACCAGCACACACCCCGCCTGCCCCTCCGCCTCGCAACTGATATTCATGCAGAAGTAGCGCCCATAGATCGCGTAAACATACGCGTGCCCCGCGGGACCAAAAAGCACCATGTTCCGCGGCGTAGGCCCGCGGTGCGCGTGCGCCGCCGGGTCAGGCGGCTCGTTGTGCGGCCCCAGGTAGGCCTCCACCTCTACGATTCGCCCGGAAACCAGCCCAGTGGGCGAATCGTGCGCCAGCACCTTCCCCAGCAGCCGCGGAGCCACCTCCTGCGGCGTCGCCTCAAAAAAAGAGCGCGCCGGCAGCCGACCCGCCCCATGTGTCCCGGCCCTCACCTTACTTCTGCGCCTTCTTCCATTCCTTCAGCAGCGCCAGCACCTCTTCGGCGTGCCCTTCCGGCTTCACCTTCGGAAACACATGCAGCAGCGTCTGGTCCGGCCCAATCACAAACGTCGTCCGCTCAATCCCCCAGACCTTCTTCCCATACATGTTCTTTTCCTTCAAAACACCAAACTGATTGCAGACTTTCTCGTCTACATCAGCAAGGAGTGTGTAAGGCAGGCTATATTTGGCGCGAAACTTGGCCTGGGCCGCCGGCGTATCCCGGCTGATGCCCAGCACCACCGCCCCCGCCGCCAGCAGCTTTTCAAATGTGTCGCGAAACCCGCAGGCTTCAATTGTGCAGCCAGGGGTGTCAGCTCTGGGATAAAAGAAGAGTACAACCGGTTTGCCCGCGTACTCTTTCAGGCTTACGGTCTTGTCCTCGTCGGTCTTGAGGCTGAAGTTGGCAACCTTCTTATTCAGTTCCATGGGGAGTTTCCTCGTATCGTAACGTTAGCAGTCCGTGGTGAAAGTCGGGGTTTTGAAAGGGCACGGCTTTAGACGTGCCGCAATACCTGAAAATGAACGATAGGCTTTAGCCCCGGCGGGGTGTTTTCCAGCCATCTGGACCTTCACCACGACTTGTTAGGGCCTTCAGTTTCTGATTATTCCCGAGGGGTGCGTCCGGTGTCACTGCACGAGTCACAACTTCTATCGATCGCACGAAAAGCCGCTGTCATGGCCGCGTTTGCCGTCGCCCTTTCGGCGTCTGCGCAGTACCCCGGCCAGTTGAGCAAGTCCTCCAAGGATACCCCCGAACTGCGCGCCATCGCCGTACTCGAGTGGACCGGCGACCCCGGCAAGCCCAAAGCCAGCCGCCTCGTGCCCGTCGCCGTACTCGACAATGGCCAGCTTCAGGATGGCGGCGTCTATCTTGCCCGTCCTCAGCCCATGGCGCTGTCTGGCGAAGTCGAGTACGAACTGGAAGAGAATGGCCGCCCCATCGGCCTCTACGACATCACGGACGCCGGCCAGGAGCAGGGCTCATGGGTCGGCTACGGCGCTTGGAAGAAGATGCCCGCCCCCAAGCCCGCCCCCTCCATGGCCGAGGTCGCCCGCACCAAAATCGACGGCAGCGACGACGAAAACGACCACCCCATCCTCCATCGCAAAAAACACCCCGCCGACCCAGGCAGCAGCAAAGGCAGCTCCACCGGCTCCAACTCCGGCGGCGATTCCGCACCCTCCGACCGCGACCGCCCAACCCTCCACAAAAAATCATCGAGCGACGACTCAACCAGCGCCGACCCCGACCGCCCCACCCTCCACAAGAAGGACGATGGCAGCGACGCCAGCGCGACTAGTCCAACCACCACCACCGCCTCCGACCCCGACCGCCCCACGCTTCACAAAAAATCCTCCAGCGACGACTCAGCCGGCAGCACTCCTCCGCCCAGCGATCCCGACCGACCCACGCTGAAGAAGGGCAAGATGGCCAAGCCGCAAGAAGAGGTTGGCTACTCCGAAGGAATTGCCGGTGTCACCGATCCTGACCGTCCTTCGCTCAAACGCGGCAAATCCACCGCCGACGCCATCAAAGTGGCCCCCACGCTGATGGGCATGCCGCCGGACCTCCAACAAGCCGTCGCCGTCTCTGACGCCAAGTCACACCCCGAGCACCCCTGGACCTACAGTTGGTCCAACCCCGACGACCAGGCCAAAATGCAGTCCACCCTCGAAGACATGGCCCGCGATGCCCTCGGCTTCAAACCTCCGCCGCCTCCCCCCGCGCCCAAAAAACCCGCGGCCCGCAAGAGCGCCCATCCCGCGCCCCCTCCGCCCGCCCCCGCCCCGCTCCTCGATGAGCAGTTCCGCGTCTTTGAGCTTGCCTACGGCTCCGGCGCAACCATGGTCCTCTCGGCTCACACCGCCGGCCCCTTCGCCCAGCAGAAGTTCATCACCCTCATCGCCCAGCCCGATCTCTATGGCAACGTAATGGTCCTGCTCAAAAGCGTCACTGACGGCGCGCACCTCGACGACACCCCGCGTATGCGCCTCGTCGATGCCGTTGACGCCCTCGCCGACAATCGCGGCGAACTCCTCTTCGAACTGCGCGGTGCAACCCAGCGCCAGTTCGCCCTCTACCGCGTCCTCCGAGGCCAGGCAGAAAAGCTCTTCGTCTCCGGTGGCGGAGCCTACGGAACGGAGAGCAGTGAATAAAAGCCGCTACCCCGGCGACACTCCGCGTGCCTTGCCCTCCTTGCTCGGCGAGAGCAGAAAGTAAATAGCCAGCCCGCCGTTGATGGTCAGGCTCAGCGGCACGCTCCACCAGGTCACCGCCAGGCAAATCACATAAAACGTTAGCCCCACCCCGTAGCGCCGGGCAATTGCCCGCACCCCCATGTATTGCCTGTCCACAAGGCCGCGCCGCACGCAGGTGAAATAGAGCCAGTTGAACAGCAGTGCAATCGCCAGATACGAACCGTTGTAGAAGATCGCCGCCTCGCGCAATTGCCCCGTCGCCACCGCCTGCGCCATCAGCAAAGTCGGATACGGAATCCACACCACGCCTAGCAGCAGCATCAAATTCGCCGCCATCAGCGCGTCGTCGCTACGCCGAATGTGCGTGAACAGCCGATGGTGGTTCATCCACATGATGCCGATAAACAAAAAGCTGAGCAGAAAGCTCGCATAGCCCGGCCACTGTCCCGCAATGCCTCGCCAGAAAGGCAGTCCAGCTGCCGGGGCCTTCAACTCCAGCACCAGCAACGTGGCGGCAATCGAGAACACGCCGTCTGAAAAGGCCTCTATGCGGCCCGTCTCACTCCCCATTCTTCCTCCTCGCCTCACTCTCAATCGCGTCAGCCAAGTCAGCCAATTGGGGGTATCGTAGCAGAGCCTTCAATCCCTCCGGCCTGAGCAATACTGCTCAATCAATCTTGCCAATCATTCGTCAACCTTGCACTCAAGCCATGTTTGCACCAGACGCTCCTATACAATTAAAGCTAAGGGTGGGCTCGTCGCCACCCCTTAAGGATCTTCCCCGAACATGCCAACCGCGGTATCCGCAGCAGAAGTTTCTTCCCCTTTGTCCGCAGCCGAGAACACAGCACAAACCGCCCCGCAAACTCCCGAGTCAGCCAACGCGCGCCAACCCGTGCGCATGGGCCGCGCCGCCACCACCGGCGAAGGCATCAACTGGCTCACCCTCACCGTCGTCGTTGCCTTCCATCTCGGCGCCATCGCCGCCCTCTTCTTCTTCACCTGGCAGCGCCTCGCCGTCATGCTCGCCTTGTATGTCGTCTCCATCAACATCGGCATCGGCATGTGTTATCACCGCCTGCTCACTCATCGCGGCTACCAGGTTCCCAAATGGATTGAGCATGCCATGGCCGTCTGCGCCACGCTCTCCCTTGAGGGCGGGCCCATCTTCTGGGTAGCCACTCACCGCGTTCATCACCAGCACAGTGACCAGGAAGGCGACCCCCACACTCCCCGCGAGGGCGCCTGGTGGGCTCACCTCGGCTGGCTCATCTGGGGCAACGCGCAGCACGCACAAACTGAAACCCTTGCCCGCTACGTCCCCGACCTCGAGCGCGATCCCTTCCTCGTCTCCCTCAGCAAATATCACTGGATTCCCCTCGTCCTCAGCGGCCCGCTCCTCTTCGGCTTCGGCTGGCTCGCCGGCGGATGGCAGTCTGCCGTGGGTATGCTTCTCTGGGGCGCCTTCATGCGCGTCACCCTCGGCCTCCACGCCACCTGGTTCGTCAACTCCGCTACCCACCTCTGGGGCTCCCGCCGTTTTGAAACCCGCGACGACTCCCGCAACAACTGGTGGGTCGCCCTCGTCAGCGGAGGCGAAGGCTGGCACAACAACCACCACGCCCATCCCGTCAGCGCCCGCCACGGCCTCGCCTGGTATGAGATCGATCCCAACTACTGGGGAATCTGGCTCCTCTCAAAACTCGGCCTCGCCACCAACATCAAGATCGCCAAATTTGAAGCCGGCGACCCCAAACCCGCAGGCGTCTAGAGCCCCTCGCAAAAAAGCGTTGCGATAGAAGCAACCATGAGGAACGCAGCCTTTCGGCCAAGGGGCCAGCCACATGCCCTGGCCAGCAGCCAATGCGTCGCCGGCAGCAGCCAGTCTGATAGCGCGGAGAGCCGGGAACACCAGGTCATCCGCCATGGCTCATTCCTATCGCTGGCTTTATATTGGAAATGTGCGCAATCGTGACAACAACCACCTAATCGACGCAATGCCGCAAGCACTCCCTCGGCGCGACTGGATCTTGCTGCCATTGACGGCTCTTCTGACGATAACTTGCATCGCGGTTGCTGCGGAGTGGATTGCGCGACGTACGTTCTCCGAGTCGGAAACAGGATTTATTCGATGCTTCCAAACCACTCCGGAAGGGCGACGCCCAATCCCCAATTCTGTGTGCTGGCAAAAGGACAGCGAGGATAGCCATCCTATCGAATATAGATTCAACAATTTCCGCCATCGCGAGCGGACCGGGGACCGTGCCAAGCTTCCGGGATCCTACAGGATCGTCATGGTCGGATCTTCTTTTGCTTTCGGCCTCATGGTCGAGAGGGAAGAGTCCTTCGCCGCACTGCTTCCCGCACTGGTCGCACAGAAGGCGGGATATCCTGTCGATCTCTACAACGAGGGTTCGGTGTGGACAAACCCACATCAAATGGTCCTGCGCTTCGGTGAAGCCATTGCAGCACAGCCCGACCTGATCCTCTGGACATTTACGCCGCTGGACGTGCAAAATGAATTGCCCGAAGCGAATGGGAGCACTCCGCCCGTCGTCCCTGCACCAGCTGAAAATCAAGCCCAATCGAGCCGGCCGCTCGATCGAATTAAGGCTGCGGTCAGCGCAAATCCAGTCACCGCTGCGGCGCTCGAATACTGGCATAAAGACAAGGTCAATTTCCTCCTGCGCCACTTCCTCTATGAGAGTCAAAGCCAATATCTTAAGTCTTCCCTCGTGGGTTCAATGCGCGACCAGTCGGGCTTTTTAAAGGCTAATCTCGATCAGGATTGGTTAGACCACCTGCGTGCATTCAACGACGATGCAGCTGAGTTTGAGGCGCGCGCCAAGGCAGCAGGCGTTCCGGTTGTCGTGCTGCTGCTGCCCAACCGTGCCCAGACCGCGATGATTTCGATGGGTACATGGCCGGCCGGTTACGATCCCTACAATCTCGACAACGAGCTACGCAGAATTGTTGAGAGTCACGGCGCAACCTACATCACAATCCTGCCGGATTACCGCGGCATACCCAATCCCGAGCAGGGCTACTTTCCAATGGATCAGCATCCAAACTCTGAGGGGCACGCGCTGATCGCTCGCTTCCTGGCAAAGGCCCTTACCGGCGGCGCTGTGCCCGGGCTAGCCGCAAGCGACCTCAGGCATTAGGCGGCAAACATACCCTGATTTTAGGCACCTCGCCTCAACCAGCGCCGTGTCGGTTTCATGCCAGACCGCGCAGGCTGAAAACTCCGCCGGACGAACTATTTCTTCAGCTTTGCCCGCACCCAAAGCGTCCCAAACACCGGCAGCGCCACCACCAGCACCACCACAAACGCCGGAAACCCCACATACCGGTAGCTGGCCACATAGCTGATCGGCCGCTGCCCGCTCAGGTTCCATGCCATCAGCGCGAAAATCGCCACCGTCGTGGTTGCAAAAAATGTGAAGAATGCCGACGCAAGCGAAAGCAGCAGGCTCGTGAAAAATCCAAACCCCTTCAGCGGAAACCCCAGGACCGTTCCGCCCTCAGGGCGCGTCGCCGGCGCAGAATCTGTCATACCCGTGGCCTCCGTGGCTCATCGCCCTTGCCATGCCTATTCTAGCGCGCCTCCATCCCCAGCCCCCTCCCACCGCGGCCCGCCCTGCTCATGCCGTAGAATACAAAGGCAGTGTCCAGCAGCGCACAAATCGATCTCTGGCCCGCCGAGAAGGTTGCCGCCCAGATCACCCCCATTCTGGCCCCCAACGGCATCCGTTACGGCGCATGGGGCGAGACCCGCATCTCCGAGGCCGATATCGAGCGTCTCGTCGGAGCAGTCCCCGCCACCCTCTCTGCCGCCCTCCAGCACCGCGCCTACTACTTCGTCCCCCTTGCCATCTCTGAGACGGATGACACCATGATCGCCCCCGCTTACACCGTCGATCTCGGCGACCGCGCCATCTGCCATCGCAACGTCCAGTTCGGCCCCACTGAAGCAGTCTTCCTTTCCACCCGCCTCGTTGAAGACCGCTTCGGCCTCGCCTTCGAGTTTTTTATTAACATTGCCCACAACTTCGTTGAGGCCGCCGGCGTCCCTGAGAGCTTCTCCACGCTCGCCTGGTCCCAGGCTGAGGCCCAGGTCCGCGGTGAAACCAGCCAGGACGCCTGGGAAACCCGCCGCCGCGCGCAAGATAGCCGCTCCGGAGCAAAAGGCATTGACGAGCGCTCACGCTCCACCTACTTCGAGTCAGCCTTCTCTGACTCCCTCGCCGTCTACATGCTCTCCCTCGCCGTCGACTTTGACTACCACGACCTGCGTGAGCGCGAGTACCCGCTCCTCGCCGCCCCCGCCCTTGCCGAGCGCCTCCGCCACGTCGCCACCCACTTCCCCCCCAACTCCGGCTATGAGTTCCAGGTCCTCTACCGCCGCAAGGGCTGACCAATCCGCCGGACCGCCTCCCGTGCGTCACAAGAATCCTCCCACGCTCCCAAAAGGATTTCCGCCACTAATGCCGTTTCATACAACGTGCTTGCTGGCATGCTTCCCCAGTTGCGTGGTTCCCTGCACGCACGCCAGGGTTCTGCTGAAAGCCAAAAATTCGATCTCCTCAAAACGCCTCGGCGTTAGAACTCGGAGCTGCCAGCAGTCGCCATAATTCATTGAAAACAGTTGACAACACGGCAGAGGATTGGAGTTAATAGGGCTCTGTCCCCGTGGTCGTTGACCAGCCTTTAGTACCCGGCCTTGCTCCCCTGTCCGGGTTAGGGTTTCACCCAATAGTCATCATTCCCCGCTCTCTTGCAAAAACGTAACTCTTTCAACATGCAAGCGATGAAAAGAGGTCTCTATGCAGAAACAGAGAAGCACATCCCTGTTCATGGGCCTGCCGTTGTCCTCGGTTGTGGCCGTGTCCTTACTGTTGATCTCCACCCTCACGGTCGCATCCGCGCAGCAGGCAGCCCAGGCATCTGAGTCCTCCGCCAGGGCCCTTCCGCCGGTCATCCCCCAGCAGGTGCGCTTCGCTGGCGCTCTGCCCAACCGCGCCAATGACACCGTTGAAGCCGTCTTCCGCATCTACTCGGCAGCCAAAGGCGGCGAGCCCCTCTGGACTGAGACCCAGCGCGTCGCCGTCGGCCCCGACGGCGCCTACACCGTTGTCCTCGGCGCCATCAGTCCCAAAGGCCTGCCTCAGTCCGTCTTTGCCGGCGGCCAGGCACGCTGGCTCGGCATCAGCGTCGAGCAAGCTCCGGAGCAGCCCCGCGCCCTGCTCGCCAGCGTTCCCTACTCCATGAAGTCCGCTGACGCCGAGGCCCTCGCCGGCCATGCCGCCTCTGACTTCGTCACCCAGGAGCAGTTTGCCGCTCTCACAGCGCAAACCGCCGCCGCTCAGGCTCTGGCCGCCGAAGCTACCGCCGCCGCCGTGCTGCCCAACACCACGCCCTCCGGAACCGGCACCGTCAACACCGTGCCCCTCTGGACCGCCGCCAGCACCCTCGGCAACTCCAAAATCACCCAGGGAACCGCGGGCATCGGCATCAATCAGGCCACCCCGGCCGCCATGCTTGACGTCAACGGAACCGCCACCATCCGCGGCGCCCTCACCCTGCCCGCCACCGCCACGGCCACCGCGACGGCTGGCGCCAGCTCCCAACCGCTCGAACTCACCGCCAGCACCTACAAGAACCCCGGCGGAGCCGTCGCCCAGAACTTCGTTCTCCAGGCCGCCTCCAGCGGAAACAACACCGCCGCGCCCTCCGCCAGCCTCAACCTCCTCTTCGGCTCCGGAACCACCACCCCCGCCGCCACTGGCCTCTCCATCGCCCCCAACGGCAAAATCACCTTCGCCTCCGGCCAAACCTTCCCAGGAGCCGGTTCCGGCACCATCACCGGCATCACCACCACCAGCCCCCTCTCCGGCAGCGGAACCTCCGGCTCCGTGGCGCTCAGCTTGAACAACACCGCCCTGGTCACCGCCATCTCCCCGGCCATGCTCACCGCCCTCAAGCCGTCCCTCATCAGCGGCATCACCACCTCCAGCCCCCTCACCGGCAGCGGAACCTCCGGCTCCATCGCCCTGGGCCTCAACAACACCGCCCTGGTCACCGCCATCTCCCCGGCCATGCTCACCGCCCTCAAGCCGTCCCTCATCACCGGCATTACCACCACCAGCCCCCTCACCGGCAGCGGCGCCTCCGGCTCTGTCGCACTCGGCCTCAACACAACCGCTCTGACCACAACCCTGGAGACAACCCTCGACGCACGTTATCCGCGCCTCGGCGTCGGCGACATCTTCTCCAGCTACCTTGAGGCCTACCAGACTGCAGGCCCGGGCAACGCCGCCCTCCTCGGCTGGGGCTCCAGCGGTTCGGTCGGCACCTTCGGCAGCTCCGATACCGGCTACGGCATACAAGGCGCCAGCAACTCAGGACAAGGCGTCTACGGCGACGTTTCCAACCCCGCTGCTGCTTCAATCGGGGTTCTGGGCGCAACCGGCACGTCGTATAGCAGCGTCTTCACTGATGAAGTCGGCGTTGCCCAGGCCGGCGTCTGGGCAGACGCGGGCACCCCGGCGGCGGGCGTTCCAGTGGGCGTCTTCGGCACTGCGGATAATGCCTACGCCGGCGCATTCGCCAACAACAGCGCAAGCTCCCCTGCCGTCTTTGCTACCAACGAAATGGGTAGCGCCGCCGAGTTCGATGCAACCTCCGGCTATGGCGTCCTTGGCACAACCGAGGGCGGTGGAGACGGCGTGCAAGGCCTGAGCAGAAACGCATCCGCAGGCCATGCCGGCGTGCTCGGCGTAGCCAACAACACCAGCGGAACCTTTACGTCCTTTAACCTCTTCGCCGGTGTCTGGGGTGATACCGGCACCAGCGGCACCTCCGCCTCCCCCGCATGGGCCATCGGCGTGCTCGGCACTGCCGATGACAGCCACGCCGGCGTCTTCCTCAACAACAGCACGCATTGGTCCACCATGTACGTGTCCAACGGCTCCTCCGGTGGTACCGGCCTCTTCAAAAGCATCATGGTCTCCAGCGCCGACGGAGGAACCTGCGGCGTCGGCGGAGGAAGCCTCAGTTGCACCGGCCCCATCAAGGGCCTGGTCAGCTCCGGCGTCGGCGGCCACACCGTTGAAACTTACGCCGTCCAATCGCCCGAGAGCTGGATGGAAGACTTCGGCTCCGCCTCCCTGCGCCACGGCGCTGCCGTCGTCACCATCGAGCCCGCCTTTGCTGAGACCGTCAGCGCCGATGCCGGCTACCACGTCTTCCTCACCCCCAACGGAGATTCCAAGGGCCTTTACGTCACCGCCAAATCCGCAACCAGCTTTGAAGTCCGCGAATCCGGTGGCGGAACTGCTTCCCTCAGCTTCGACTACCGCATCGTCGCCAAGCGCCGCGGTTTTGAGGCGCAGCGCCTCACGGATGTCTCGGAAACCTTCAACGCCGAGATGAGAGCGGCCGCAATCACCAGGGGGTCGGGCCGCGTAAACCAGCCCAGGGCCCAGATCGAGTCTCCTCTGCGCAGGGCCCTCAACTCCTCGAACGGGCGTCGCGCCATGCACCCCAGGCGGCCCATGGCCATTCCTCCCAAGGTCAAGAAGACATCCACAACCCGCCCCTGACCCATCCCCGCCCAAAGCAGGGGCAAAAAACAAAAGAGCCGCGGACCCTCGGTCCGCGGCTCTTCCGTATTGTCCTCAAGATACTGGCAAGCCACTCCGCTAGCCGTTACACCCCAATTTGCGTAAACATCTCCGCCACCTGCGTCCGCCAGCGTTGCAGCTCTGTTCGGTCGCCCAGCTTGAACTGCTGTGACGCCTCGGCCAGCGTCGTCCGCTTGCCATACAGCTCGTCCGTCACGCGGTCCGCCAGGTCCGGCAAAAACAAACTCTTGCCCCCAAGCGCCGTTACCGCCTCGCGAATTGTGCTGTCGTGGTAAAGCTCAAACTTCTTCTCTTCGCCAAAGTAGCCGTTCTGCACCACATGCGTGATGCCTCCCGGCACGTGGTCCATGTAGTCCTTCAGCAGCTCCAGGCTGTCCCGCTGACGGTTGATTACCCAAAGCGTAATCAGAGGCCGCGACAGTTCCCGCAGCGAGTCCAGCAGAATGCCCACATGCTTGCCTACCGCCACGTTGCTCTGCGCCGGCGTATTCACCACCACCGTCTTGAACGGCGTCGCGTCGCAGATGTTCACCAGCCGGATCCAGCCTTCCACGTCGTCCAGATCCAGCACGTCCCCTTCCGTCAGCCGCCCATAGCAGCGCCACACGTCAGGATTGTTGGTGTCGGCGTCAATCAGCTTCAGATACTTGTGATTGATTGAAAAGTAGTCCAGTAAGGCCATCGTGGTGAGGGACTTCCCCACACCACCCTTGCTGCCGCTCACGATAATGATTGGCTGGTTCATCCCAGAATCCTAGCAAATCAACCCCCTGAATGGAATCGATTTGCGCAACTCTCCCTTGGATTTACTTCCCACGCGTCCCGGAATCTGCCGCTATTTCGCCGCCGCCGCGTAGGCAACGCGCCCCTCGCTGATCGTCCAGCGCACCCGCCCCTGCATCCCAAATCCGTCGAAAGGCGTGTTTCTTGACTTCGACCGGCTCTCCCCAACGCGATAGTTCCACTCCGCTTTCGGATCGAACACCACCACATCCGCAAAGCTCCCCACCGTCAGCGTGCCCCGCCCCTTCAGCCCCAGCAGCGCAGCCGGCTGCGCGCTCAACAGGCTCAGCACCCGCCCCAGCGGCATCTTCCACTCCTTGTGCAGCCAGCGCAGGCAAAGCCCCAGCGCCGTCTCCAGCCCCGTGATCCCGTTCGGCGCGTTCTCAAACTCCACTTCCTTCTCGTGAACCGCATGCGGCGCATGGTCGGTGGCAATCGCGTCCACCAACCCGTCCAGAATCGCCTCAATCGTCGCGTCCCGGTCCGCGGCCGACCGCAGCGGCGGGCACATCTTCGCGTTCGTGTTGTACAACCCCACGTGCTCCTCGGTCAGAAGAAAATGATGCGGAGCCACCTCGCACGTCACCCGCAACCCGCTCCGCCGCGCCTGCCTCACCGCCGCCAATGCCGCCGCCGTTGACGTATGCGCCACATGCAGATGCGGCCGCGCCTCCCGCATCTCCGTCACCAGCCGGATGTCCCGCTCCACAAGCGCCCACTCTGCCTCCGGAGCCATCCCCCGCAGCCCCAGCTTGAACGACATCGGCCCCAGGTTCATGCTCGCGCCCTGCGTCATCCGCGTGTCTTCCGCGTGCTGAATCACGCTCAGCCCTACCCGTGCCGCTGCCGCCAGCGCCTCGCGCATAATGCCGTCTTTCAAAATCGGCAGCCCGTCGTCGCTCACCGCCACCGCGCCCGCTGACTTCAGCGCCGCGTAGTCGTTAATCGCCTCGCCCTTCGATCCCCGCGTCGCCGCCGCAATCGGAAACACCCTTACCACCGCGCCCCGCTCCGGTGCCTGCATCCAGCGCGTCGTCTCCACAGAGTCGTTCACCGGCCTGGTATTTGGCATCGCCCCCACGGCCGTAAATCCACCCGCCGCCGCCGCCGCCGTTCCCGAGGCAATCGTCTCCTTGTGCGCCTGTCCCGGCTCGCGCAGGTGGACGTGCATATCAATCAGCCCCGGTGCAACCACAAGCCCCGTCGCATCCAGCACCTCCGCGCCGTCGCCGCCCTTTAGCTTGCCCGGCCCCGCAATCTCCGCCACCCGCCCATCCTTGAGCAGAATGTCTTTGAGCGCGTCAATCCCGGCCGCCGGGTCCATCAGTTGCCCGCCGCGAATCATCAAAGCGTTCATGCCCGGCCTCCTTGCTCGGCTGCCGTCAGCGCCCGCTCCACCACCGCCGTCCGAATCGCCACGCCATTCCGCACCTGCTCCAGAATCGCCGACTGCGGCCCGTCCGCCACTCCGGCCGTCAACTCCAGCCCGCGAATGATCGGCCCCGGATGCAGCACTACCGCCTGCGGAGCCAGTGCGCCCAGCCGCGGCCCATTCAACTGGTAGCTGGCCTTGTACTCATCCAGATCCAGTTGCATCCCTGCCAGCCGCTCCGCCTGAATCCGCAGCATCATCACCACCTGCGACTGCCGCAGCGCCGCCTCAAAGTCCCGCTCAATCGCGATTCCCGGACCCGCTTCCGCCGCCAGCTCCGGCAGCAGCTCCCGCGGCCCGCACAGCAACACCCGTGCCCCCAGCCGCGGCAGCAGCAGCATATTCGACCGCGCCACCCGGCTGTGCAGAATGTCGCCCACAATCGTCACCGTCACCCCGGCCAGCGTCTCCGCCGTCACATCCTCAATCCCCGGCCGCAAGTGCGTCAGCATCGTCCGCAGGTCCAGCAGCGCCTGCGTCGGATGCTCGTGCATCCCGTCCCCCGCGTTCAGCACCGGCAGTCGCGTCTCCTGCTCAAGCAGCCAAGGCGCGCCGCTCGCATTGTGCCGCAAGATAATCGTCTCCGCCCCCAGCGCCCGCAGCGTCAGCCCCGTATCCTTCAGCGTCTCGCCCTTCTCAATGCTCGACGAAAGGCTCGAAATCAGCGTCGTATCCGCGCCCAACCCCTTCGCCGCCAGCTCAAAGCTTGTCCGCGTCCGCGTCGACGACTCGTAAAACAAAAGCGCCACCCGCCGCTTCGCCAGCAGTTGCGCCCGCGCCAGTGGATCCATATTTTCAAGTTCGGTTGCCCGCCTCAGCAGCCGGCTTACGCCCTCAACGCTCAGATCCAGAACCGACAGCAGTGATCCCGGATGGTAAGGGAACGGCGAAGCGGGCACGGGCGGAGTAGTGTGCGGGCGGCGAACAGTGGGTGTGGCTGGGTTCATGCCTGTCAGTTTCAAGCCCCTGGCTGCCAGCCGCTAGCTGAGAGCTAGAAGCTGAAAGCTAAAAGCTGCCTTTCGTCTAGTCCGTGCGTTCAACCAGCAGCACCTGCTCGTCGCCGTCGATCTCCTGCAACTTCACTTCAATAATCTCGCGGCTGCTCGTCGGCACACGCTTGCCAATATACGTCGCCTCAATCGGCAGCTCGCGATGCCCGCGGTCAATCAACACTGCCAGTTGCACGTGCCGCGGCCGCCCATGAGCAAACAACGCATCCAGTGCCGCCCGGATCGTTCGCCCCGTATAAAGCACGTCGTCGCACAGCACCACGTCGCGCCCTTCGATATCGATCCCGATCGCCCCCGGCGTCACCACCGGCCGCACTGAAGTCGTATCCAGGTCGTCCCGGTAGAGCTGAATATCCAGCACTCCCGTCGCCACCTGCCGCTTCTCAATCCCTGAGATCAGCTTCCCCAGCCGCTCCGCCAGCGGTACCCCCCGCCGCTTGATCCCTACCAGGGCAAGGTTCTCGCTCGCGTCGCTCTTCTCCACAATCTCGTGGGCCAGCCGCACCAGCGTCCGCTCAATCTCTGACGCCGACATCAATCGGCCCTTCAAGCGCACTGAAGTCTTGTTTGGCTCTTCGCTCATTTAAGGGGACTCTCTCGCCGTTCGTCTCTTGTCTTTCGCAGCCTTGCCTCTCGCAGCCCAGTCCTTTGCAGCCCAGTCCTTCGCAGGATGATACGAGCCGCCGCTGCCCAACCGCAACTTGTAATCAACCTGCCACTTCATCCCCGGCAGCGCGCCGGGATACACTCCGCCACACACAAGAATCTGACCCGCATGCAGTCGCCTCTATACCTCAGGCAGCCGCGTCCGTCCCAGAAACCGCGCTCCCATCGCCCCGCCGCCCGTTGCAAAAAACAGCAGCAGTATCGTGTTGGTCGCAAACCCAAAAAGCTCTATCCCCGCATGGCCCCACGGCGAAAGCATCCAGTTCTCCACCTGCGCCTGTGCCGCCTGTGCCTGCGCCGGATCGGCCGAACTCAGCCCCGCGGTCCACTGCCGCGTCATCTGCTGGCTCGCCTCCACCCGCGTCTTCCACTCGCTGTCAATCTGGCTCGCCTGGTGCAGTGCATACCGTTCCACAACCAACGCCCCGCCGCTCACGCTGAACGCCAGCCAACCCGCCAGCAGACCCGTCACCAAACCAATCCGCGCCCCTGCCCCAATCGTGATCCACGCTGGCCGCTGGCTGCGCACATAAAGCCCCACTGCCCACGCCGCGCCCATCCCCATCCACAACAAACCCATAAATCCCAAAGGAGATACGCCGCTTGAAAGCAATCCCGCCGGAACCGCCAGCAGCAGCGCCGCCCGCAGCGCCGACTTCCATGCCACGCTGCTCGCATCCTGCACCGCCGCAGGCAAATGCTCCGCCCGCACTTGTCCCCCGCCGCCCTCTGCCTCGTAAGTCAGTTGCGGCAGGCCGCAAGACGCGCAGTAGCAGTTTTCAGACAGAACCGCCTGGTGGCACCGGGTGCAAAGAATCTCCATACCTCTATGAGCCTATAGCATTCCCCCCCGGCTATGCGCTGGTCACAGCCATGCGGCTGGGTCAGGCCGTGTCGCGGGCATTCGCCTGCCGCGCTACCTCAAGCCCGCGATGCAGCATCACGTAGAATCGCTCTCGGCAATCGCGGCAACGCACTGGATACTTGAAGAGCAGAAGCCTGAAAAAGTCTCCGCCCTTGAACACCGAGGGACGCAGGTTGTTGCATGCGCAAAAAGGACAAATGACAGGCATTTCAGGCTCCGTGAGTGAATGGGCCGTTCAAGGTTGGTCTGGAAATACCGTGCTGTCTCGCCGCCGCCACCATGGTTCACTGCCGGGAAGGGTGAAGACGGCTCACGATCCAAGTTATGACTCATTGTGGCATAACTTCCGTGTATCCAGCCGTTAATTTTATCTTCCGTTCCCGCGAACTCTCCTCAGGCAGCCCCTCAGCGGGGTGTTCCTGCTGCCGCAAGCCGCGCCGCCACAATCCCCTCGACCGCCTCCACCACCTGCTCCAGCGTCATCTCCGTCGAGTCCAGAACCACCGCGTCCGCCGCCGCCTTCAGCGGTGACTCAGTCCGGTTCCGGTCCCGCTCGTCGCGCGCGCGCAGGTCGCGGATCACCTCTTCGGCCGGCTGCGTTGCCTTGTCGCCCAACTGGTCAAACCGCCGCAACCCTCGCACCTCCGGCGCGGCATCCAGAAAAATCTTCACCTCGGCATGAGGAAAAACCACCGTCCCAATGTCCCGGCCCTCCATCACCACGCCGCCGCCCGCCGCCAGTTGCTGTTGCAGCCCCACCATCCAGGACCGAATCGCGGGAAACACGCTCACCCTCGATGCCGCTTCCGTCACCGTCTGATTCCGCAGCAGCTCCGTTACATCTTCCCCGTCGAGAAACACCCGGTTGTGCTCCTCGCCCGCTTCCAGGCGTATCGTTGTTCCCGCGGCCAGCCTTTCCAGCCCACCGCTCTCGTCCAAAGGCGCCGCGGCCCGCAATGCCTTCAAGGCAAAGGCGCGGTACATGGCCCCTGTCTCCAGGTTCAACAGGCCAAAATACCGCGCCAAATGCCGCGCTACTGTGCTCTTTCCTGCGCCGGCCGGGCCGTCAATGGCGACAATGATGCGCCTCCCCGCCTGGCCGTCCTGCTCTGAGCTCGCGTCCCCGCTCATCCGCGCTTCTTCGTCCCCTGCTTCGGACGGGCTGTAAAGCCGAACCGCTTGCTATTGCCGGCCTTCGCACCTGCCGCCATGGTCGGCTTCCGGCTGCTCACGCTCCGCGTCGCCGGTCGTGCCCCGCCTGTGCGCGACCCAGGCCGCGCATCCTTGCGCGGTGCGCTCGTCGCCCGTGCCGCGCTGTTGCCGTTGCGCGCCGCCGGCTTGGCCGCCGGTTTTGTGCCGTTGCTGTGGCCGTTCCGCTTGCCCCAGGCCGGTGTCCCGGTGCTGGCCGTTCTCGGCTTCGCCGGTCTTGCTCCCTTGGCTCCGGCACTGCCGGTTGCTGCCGGGCGGCTGGTGCGCGCGCCACTCTTCGGCCCTGCTCCGTTGCCGCTCGTCCGGGCCCCGTTGCTCGCCGCGTGCGCCCCGTTCCGCTTCCCGTTCGAGCTTCCGTTGCCGCTCGTACTCTTGGCCCCGTTCCCGCTCCACCGCGTGCCGGCTGCGGGTCGCGTATCCGTCCCCGCCCGCCGCGCCGGACGCCCCCCGGTCGAACTCTGTGCCGGCTTGCGGTCCCGCGTCTGCGCCGCCGGCCTGCTGAAGTGTGGCCGTGCCGCCGCTGGCTTGCCGCTCGCTGCCGGCTTCCGCACCGGCGTGCTCCGCGGAACATGCGTCTCCGCCGCTTTGTGCGGCGTTGCCGGCGCGGCCGCCAAAGGCTTCTGTGACAAAGGCTCCGGTATCTCCTCGTCCCGCTCATACGAATGCATGAAGTAGGCTGAGGCCGGCATCGACGAACTCGAATACGCCGTCGGCGCCACTGCAAACTCCGGCAGCGTCCCGGCTACATAGAAATGCGGTGCGTGTCCCAGGGAGATCGTGTGCACCTGCCGTGTTGCCACCAGACCGCGCAACACTTCCCGTACCTTGCTGCGCGCCGTCAGCGGAGCCAGAAACAGCTCAACCTCTTCCATGCTCGCCGCAATCACAGCCTGCAAATAGATCGACGCCAGAACTGAGATCGCCGTAACCTGCGACGTCGATGCGCCCTCGGCAATCGCCTTTTGATAGCGATGCTTCAGCAGTTGCCACTTGGCCGGTTTGCCCGGCGATGAAACTACAGGAATAATGCGGAGTTGCTGCCACAGCTCGGTGATCGCCCGCAGCACCGCTGCTTCGGTCACTTCACGGCCCAGAGCATGCTTCAGCTCGGCAACGGTTGCATCCCCCACTTCCAACTGCTTATACGCCTGCACCGCCAACTGCGATACCTGCCGCGACCCCGTCAGTTGCGGGCTGCGGCGCCAGTCGCGATCCCCGCGAAGCGCATACACATATGGCAATACCCACGCCGCCACCACAAAGTCAGGCTGCTCGCCCACTTGTCCCAGAAGGTTCAGCCGAACCGCCACGCTGTCTGTCTCCAGACGCACCAGCAGCTCTTCGCCCAGCGCAACGTGTTTCGCCTCCGGAGTCCCGTCCCGCTTCCCGGCTACCGCCTCCACAAACGAGGGAGCGATCGAGGCGCTGTACTGCCGCCTGGGCACAAAGAGACAAAATCCCGTCTCTTCAATCCACGTCCGGGCGTCTTCCAACGTGACCGCCCCGTGTCCGTTCTGGCGCATCCTTTCGGCGCGCGATGCTTCCAATTGCTCTGCTGTCAAAGAAAAACCTCACTTCCAGGCTGGCGTTACCGCAATACCATGGGTTGCTGCGTCCTGATTGGCCTGTTCAAAGGTCGCCGCCACAAAGTGGCTTCGACTCAAGGGTTACGGCTTTGGGATGCATTCTCCCTGGTGGTGCCGGCGCGCCGGGCTTCCCTCTCTCCTGAGAGGAGGGGTGCCACCTTCCCATTGTTCTAAATCCTGTGGAAGGCCCGCTGGATCTCCTTCCAAGAATACAGCAAAGCGATTGGACGTCCATGCGGGCAACTGGTTGGGTGGCTGGTTTTTGCTAATTCCAACAGTAACCACTCCATTCGAGCCGGGTCAAGAGCCGTATTCACCTTGATCGCCGAGTGGCACGCGATCGACGCCGCAATCCGCGTCCGCAACGCCGTAAGATCCTCATTCTGCTTCGCTTCTGCGGAATCCGCGCTCGATTGCTCAATCACCTCCGCCAACATCCGCTCCAGTGCCGCTCCCTCCAGCCCCACCGGCGCCGCCTTTACCGCAAGTGTCTGTGGCCCAAAGGGTTCCACCTCAAACCCGTTCCGGTCAAGCTCCTCCGCAATGCGCGCGAACACCACCATCTGGCTCGCCTTCAGTTCCACCAACAGGGGCATTAGTAACCTCTGGCGCTGCACCTGCTCCACCTGCCGGTCCCTCAGAATTTTTTCAAAAAGAATCCGCTCATGTGCCACATGCTGGTCGATAATCCACAATCCGTCGTCCCCCGTCGCCAGAATGAACGACTCCCGCAACTGCCCCATCGGCCGCAGCGAACCCAATTCGTTCAAATTCGCCGCCGATCGCTCCGCCTCCACCTGGGCCGCCGCCCGCGCCGCATCCTGGTCCATCGCCAGGCCGTCTGGCGAGCAGCCGTCTACCCCCGACTCCCCCGAAGGCCTGAAAAGCGCCGCCGCCGCGTCCCCAAACGCCTGCCGGTCCAGCCAGCCCCCCTGGCTCATTGACGCCGCATCAAACGGCAGCCGCACCGGAATCGCCGGCTGCGTCTGCGGCGCCAGCCTGAAGCTCTCCGCCCCGGCCGCCCAGTTGCCGCCCTCCGGCGGGTCTGAGTCTGGCGCACCGGGCTCAGGCGACCCCGGCAGCGGCGAAGCCGCCACCGGCATCAGCGAGGGGCTCGCCGTCGGTGCCGAATCCAGCGCCGCCAGAAATCCCGCCGCCGGCCGCGCCTTGATCAGCGCCGTCCGCAAGCTGTCCCGCACAAAATCGTGTACCAGACTCTGCTGCCTGAACCGGACCTCCGTCTTCGCCGGATGCACATTCACGTCCACCTCTTCCGGGGGCATCTCCAGGAACAGCAGCACCACCGGAAAGCTCGTCGGCGGAATCACGTTCCGGTAGGCCTCCGTAATCGCATGCATCAGCAGCCGATCCCGAATCAGCCGCTTGTTCACAAAAATATAAATCGAGTTCCGGTTCAGCTTTTGCAGCTCGGGCTTCGAGTAGAACCCTGTCAGCCGCAAGTGCCCATGGTCAGCCGCCGGCTGGTCCGGATACTTCTTCCACGGCGGCGGCTCCGGCAACCCCCCGTGCGCCAGCGGAGCCTCTGCCGCCACCGGCAGCAGCGCCGCCAGCGTGTCCTTGCCAAAAATCTGGTAAATCCGCTCTGCCGTCCGCGTCACCGGCGGCGCCGACACAATCGTGTGCGTCGCTGAAACCAGCTCGAAGTGCTTCTCCGGATGCACCAGCGCATAGTGCGTCACCAGCGCCGTAACGTGCGCCAGCTCCGTTGCCTCGGCCCGCAAAAACTTTCGCCGCGCCGGCGTATTAAAAAACAAATCCGCCACCGCAATCGTGGTCCCTCGCGGCAGAGCCGCGTCCTCCACGTGCAGAATCTTCCCGCCTGCAATCTCCAGCCGCGTTCCCGCGCCATCCTCCCCGGTCGCCGTCTCCAGCGTCACCCGCGCCACCGAAGCAATCGACGGCAGCGCCTCGCCCCGGAAACCCAGCGTCGCAATCGAAAGCAAATCGTCCGCCGTCCGCAGCTTTGAAGTCGCGTGCCGCTCAAACGCCAGCAGCGCGTCGTCCCGGTTCATCCCCTGCCCGTCGTCCGCGATCCGGATCAGCCGCCGGCCTCCCGCCTCCACCTCCACGCGAATCCGGTTCGCCCCCGCATCCAACGCGTTCTCCAGCAGTTCCTTCACCACCGAAGCGGGACGGTCCACCACCTCGCCGGCGGCTATCTGGTTCGCAACCTGGTCTGAAAGTACGCGGATGAGGCCCATAACGTCCTAGAGTAACCCAGAAGAGCAGGGAACTGGGTGAACGCTGCGGAGAAGACCCCTGCTTCTCCCGCCCCAGGGCGCCACGCCGCTGCCTTTGTCTGAATGCGCCGGCTGCCCGGGCTGCCCTCCTCCTCAGCGTTCAGCGCCCCTCCATCCAGCCCCGCACCGCTTCCCCCGCCATCGGCCGCGCAATATAGTACCCCTGCGCCAGATCGCACCCCAGCGTGTTCAGGTAGTCAAACGTCTTCTCGTCTTCAACACCCTCCGCCGTCACCAAAAGCCCAAGGCTGTGGCCCAGGTCGATGATGGACTTGATCACCGTCCGCGCCTCCTGCGAATTTTCCGCCCGCATCACAAACGACTTGTCCACCTTGATCTCTGAAAACGGCAGCCGCACCAGTTGCACCATCGATGAGTACCCCGTCCCGAAATCGTCAATCGAAAGTTGAAAGCCCTTCACCCGGAACCGCGTCATCAGATCCAGTGACAGCATCGGATCCACCATCGCGCTGGTCTCCGTCAACTCCAGAACCACCCGCTCCGGCGCAACTTGATATTGGCGGCACAGATCCGACAACTTATCGGCAAGGTGAATATCCACCAGACTCTTTGCCGACAGATTCAATGACAACTTCAGCGTCGACTCCGGAAACGACTTCGAGAACCAACCCAGGCTCTGGTCGAAAATCTGCGTCGTCAGCGCGTCAATCTGCCCCGTCGCCTCTGCAACGGATATAAATTCATCGGGCGGAATCATCCCCCTCTCCGGATGCTGCCACCGCACCAGCGCTTCAAACCCTGCCGCCACCCCGCTCTTGCAGTCAACCTTCGGCTGGTAAAACACGACAAACTCCTGCCGCTCCAGCCCTCCCTCCAGCTCGGCTCTGCTGATTGTGGCCCGCCCGTTCCCTGCCGCCGTCTTCTCCACCGGCCGCGTCCGCTTCGGCGTGCTTCCCTCTCCAATCAGCTTGCGCAGCGCCTCCTTCGAAATCGGCTTTGAGATCACTCCCGCAATATCCAGCCCGTGCTGCGTCGCCGACCGTTCCGCCGCATCCAGAACCCGCGTCCCCATCCCGCTCGAGATCACAATCTTCGCCTTGCACTTCCGCTCTGCCAGCAGGCGCATGATCTCCACCCCGTCCAGCGTCGGCATCACCAGGTCGATCGTGATTACCTCCGGCGCGGACTCCTCCAACCGCTCAAAAAAAAACCGCGGATCGGTAACAAACTCCGCTTCAAAGCCCAAGCCCTCCGCAATCCACTGGATCGTCTGCCCTACCGCCTCGTCATCGTCCAATATCAAAAGCCGCCTGCCTGGCATCGCCTCACCGTTCTTCCCGTCCGGACTGCTTCTTGTCCAGCAACTTCCGTATGCTCTGCGCAAGTTCCAGCCGTGTGTAGGGCTTGCTCAAAAACTCTACGCCCGCATCCAAAAATCCCTCGTGAAGAATCGCGTTCTCCGCATACCCTGAGCAATACAACACCCGCAGCTTCGGGTTCAGTGCCCGCGCCGCCAGCCCCAGCTCGCGCCCGTTCATCCCCCCCGGCATCACAATATCCGTAAAAAGAAGTTCCAGCTCTGGGTGCTCTCCCAGCACCGCCAGCGCCTCCTTGCCATTGCCGGCCTCAAACACTTTGTACCCAAGTTCTTCCAACTGGTCCTTCGCAAACTCCCGCACGGATTCATTGTCCTCCGCCAGCAGAATCGTCTCCGTGCCCCGCTGCTTGCCCGCCGCGGCCGGCGCTTCAGGCGCAGATGCGCTCACCTGCCCGGCCCGCGGAAGATAAAGCTTTACCGACGTGCCGTGCCCCACCTCCGAGTAAATCTTCACGTGCCCCCGCGACTGCCGCACAAATCCCCACACCATGCTCAGCCCCAGCCCCGTCCCTTTGCCCACCTCTTTCGTCGTAAAAAACGGATCGAACACACGCCCCAGATTCTCGGCCGGAATCCCGCAGCCCGTGTCCGTTACCGTAATCAGCACATACTTTCCCGGCGTCACTTCCAGGTTGTGCGCCGCATACTCGGCGTCCAGCTCCGCGTTGCCCGTCTCTATCGTCAGCCGGCCGCCCCCCGGCATCGCATCCCGCGCATTCACGCAAAGATTCAGAATCGCGCTCTCCAGTTGCGTCGGGTCCACAAGTGCATCGCAGTGCGTGCATCCGTGCACCACCGCCAGGTCAATCTCCGCGCTCAATGTGCGTCGCAAAAATGCTTCCATCCCCATCAGCAGATCGCCCACATGCACCACCCGCGGCGCCAGATTCTGCCTCCGCGCAAACGCCAGCATCCGGTGCGTCAACTCCGCCCCCCGCCGCGCCGCGCTCACCACCATCTCCGCCATCTTCTCCAGACGCGGATTCCCCCGCACCTCCTCGCCCATCACCTCTGAGCAGCCTTGTATCACCGTCAAAAGATTGTTGAAGTCGTGCGCAATCCCCCCCGTCAACTGCCCCACAGCCTCCATCTTCTGTGCCTGTCGCAACTGCCCTTCCAGTTGCCGCTGCCCCGTAACATCGTGGAAAATCCAGATCCTCCCGTAGTGGTTGCCGGCCTCGTCCCGCACCGGCGCCGATGTCCGTTCCAGCAGCGTACCGTCGGCCAACTCAATCTCGTCCCGGCTTACCTCCTCCGGGTGCGCGTTCAAGTAATTCACCCGTCCCGCAAATGCCTCCGGATCCTTCACGATCGTCGCCACGTACGTGCGTTGCCGCCCATCGTCGCCATCTGCTGCAATCTCCGCGGGAATCTGGAACAGCTCATTCATCCGCCGGTTCTGCAAAATCTTCCTGCCCTCGCCGTCCACCACCAGAATCCCGTCCAGCGACGACTCCGCCTGTGCCTCAAAAAACGCAGTCCGCCACCGCAGTTCGTGCTCCTTCCTCCGCCGATCCGCGTCCCGCTGGTTCACCTCCAGCGCAAACCCCATGTCCATCGCCATCTCATCCAGCAGGGCAAGTTCGTCGCCTGAAAAGAACTCCGCCTCCCCGGCATACAGGTTCAACACGCCCACACCCCGCCCTTCCACCTTCAGCGGCAGCGCCGCCGACGACCGGAACCCCCGCCGCAATGCGTCCGCGCGCCACACCGCATACTGCGGATCGTGCTCAATGTCGTTGCACACCGCATGCTGCCCCGTCACAATCGCGCGCACCGCAGGCCCCCTGGCCTGCGCCTGGTCCAGCAAGCGGATCTTGAACCTCTCCAGGTAGCCGTCCACGGCGCCGCCCGATGCCACCGGGCTCAGCACCTGCGTCGCCGCGTCTACCATCCCCACCCACGCCATCCGGAACTGACCCTTCTCCACCGCGATCCGGCACGCCGCCTCCAGCATCTTCTGCGTGTCCTTCTCCCGCACAATCGTCTGGTTGATGTCGCTCAACACCGCATACACCCGATTCAGTTGCCGAACATGACGCTCCGCCTTCAGCCGCTCCGCCTCATGACGGTTCACCTCCAGCGCAAACGAGATGTCCATCGCCATCTCGTCCAGCAGCTTCACCTCTTCCTCGTCAAAAAACGCTACCTCCGTCGCATACAGCGTGAATGCGCCCACAACCTGCCCATCCAGACGCAACGGAAACGCCGCCGAAGACCGGTACCCATGCCGCAGAGCATCCTCTTTCCACGGCCGGTAAAGCTCGTGCTCGATGTCGTTGCAGAGCGCGTGCGCCTTGGTATGGAAACACCGCGCCGCCGGCCCCGTCGCCGTCGCCGGGTCAAGCAGCTCAATCCTCACCCTGTCCAGGTAACCCTCCACCAGGCCGGCAGACGCCACTGGCTCCAGCACCTGCGTCTCCGGGTTCACCATCCCCACCCACACCATCCGGAACTCGCCCCGCTCAATCGCAATCCGGCACGCCGCCGCCAGCATCGCCTGCGTGTCCTTCTCCCGCACAATCGTCTGGTTGATGTCGCTCAACACCGCGTACACGCGATTCAACCGCCGAATGTGCTCCTCGGCCCGCCTGCGCTCCGTCACGTCGTTGAATACAATCGCCACCCGCCGCTGCTCAGCCTCGCCCACCCGGTACGTCCGAATCTCGTAATGCCGGTTCAACGCCGCCGCGTCGCTCAGAGAGATTGCTTCACCCGTAACCGCAACCTTCCCGTAGATCTCGTACCACCGCTCCTCATTGTGTGGTGCCAGCTCCCGGATACGCTTCCCCACCGCATCCTGCAATCCGGTCTGTCGCACAAACGCCGCATTCACCTCCAGGAACCGGTAATCCACCGGCTTGCCCGCCTCATCGAACAGCATCTCGATGACGCAGAATCCCTCCTCCATCGCGTCGAACAGATTGCGATAAAGCACTTCGCCAACCCGCCGGCCTTGCTCCTCTTTGTGGGCTGCCATAGCCTGCTGCCCGCGCCGGTACCGCTCCGCCAGCAGGCTCATCAGAACGCCCATCGCCGCAAAAAACGCCAGCGCCACCACATCTGAAACGCGCGCGATGCCAATATGACCCACCGGCGCCACAATCAGGTAGTCCGTCCCCAACACCACCAGCACAGTCGCCAGAACCCCGGGCCAAAAACCGCCCAGAACAGCAACTACCATAATCGCGGGATAGAAAGTGATGAACGTGGGCAATTCCAGCCCCAGGCCCTGAACCAGCCCGTAGCGCACCAAAAACGCCGCAGCTACCGCCAGAACCGCCATCGCGTACCGCGCAATGGGCCTCTCAAACACGGACTTGGTCACATCCGGCATAGAGCCGCCAGCGGGAGGAGCAGCTCTTGGCATCGCCCGTGCGCTCATCCCTCAGCAGAACAATCGGGAGAAACTGCACCCTGCGATCTCGCCCAGCGAGACTCCTTGGCCGAAAACACCTAATCGTACGCCCTTGTTTGACTGTATGGAATAAAAAATGCCTCGGTATGCGTAAAATGATAAAACGCGTCAAATCACCCAAATGTTGCGTAAATACAAAATGCCGCCCCCTCAGGGCGGCATTCTGAAATCAATCTCTTCGCTCAGCGTCCTAGACGCCCACCCCATAATCGCCCGGCTGATACTCCGCGTTCGAGTAAAAATCATACGGCGTGCGCCGCTTGAACCTGTACCGGCTCCGTAACTCGCGCCCTACAAAAATTCCCACCGCTGCCACAGCCATGCCCACCCCAAACCAGGTGATCACCTGCAGCGTCTTCGTTTCCTTCGTCTCTTCTGTGGGCGGTGCTACTTCCAGCTCGGCGTTCATCGGGCACACTCTCCTATGCCACCATGATACGCCTGTTTGCCCCGCCAGGTTCCCCGCGCCCACTGAAAACTCCCCGCGCTTGTTTACTGCAAAGTATCAATTTTGAAAAGCCACTCCGCCTTGTCCAGTTCGGGAAGAAAGCTCGCCTCAATCGAATTCGCCGCCAGTTGCCGCAGCTCCCCTCGCGTAAACCCCTGCTCCGTATGCGCCAAAAGGTACTCGCCCGCCAGATCCGATCCAAAAAACGCCGGGTCGTCCGAGTTCAGCGTCACCAGCAATCCCGCATCAAAGTACTTTCGTAACGGATGCTCTGCATACGACCCGCAAACTCCCGTCCGAACATTCGACGTCGGGTTCAACTCCACCGGCGTCTTTCGCTCTTTCAAATCTTGCATCAGATAAAAATCCCGCCCCAGCGAGTACGCATGCCCAATCCGCTCCGACCCAATCGCCAGCGCCTCCCGAATCGCCTCCGGCCCCGTCGTCTCTCCCGCATGATTCGTCAGCCGCAGCCCCGCCGCCCGAGCCTCCGCATACATCGCCCGGAACGGCTCCGACCCCGTTCGCCGCTCATCTCCGCCCAGCCCCACGCCCACAATCGACGGGTAAGCGGGCCTCATCTCAATCGCCTTCTTGAAAACCCGCTCCGCCTCTTCCAGCGTAAAGTGCCGAACGGCATCAAATATCCAATAGAGCGACAACCCCAGCTCCCGCCGTGCCCGCTCCCGCGCCCGCTCCAGCCCCTCAAAAATCGGCTCAAAGCACCCCGGATCGTGATTCCGCCACAGGTAAATCACGCCCACGCTGATGTAAACCTCGGCGTGCACCACCCCCTGCTCCACCAGGTGCTCCATCATCCGCCACGCCGCCAGCTCATAGTCCTCCGGCCCAATCAGCAGCCGCGTCACCGCCTTGAACGAATCCAGAAACCCCGAGAAATCGTCGAACCGGTAAAGCGCCTCCGCTTCGGAGAGCGTAATCGGCTTCGCGTCATGCCGCTCGCTCAACTCAACCAGAGTCGAGGGCAAAATCGTCCCCTCAAGATGCAAATGCAACTCAGCCTTCGGCAACCGCCGGATAAAACTCTCAATGGTGCTCACGCTTCAATTTTAGTGGGCTCCGGCCGGGCAATGCCGCGGGGTATCGCATGAACCTCCTTCCGCAGCCCATGCTGGCCCCTCCCTCGCCTGCGAAATGAAAAAGCACCGGCCCTCTTCCCGTTGCGAAGAACCGAGAACAGCCCCCCAATTTCCAACCATTCCGCTTGTAAACCGCGCAGGCTGGATTTCTAATGGCAGCATGGACCTAACCCTGCGCAAGTACACGAGCCTGGACGAGATGAAGGCTGACGAGTACCGCTACTGGCAGAGCCGCCCGGCCGAGGAGCGTCTGAACGCCGTCGACGAGATGATCGCCACAGCCTACGCGTTGAAGGGATGGGAGCTGAAACCCGATGTTCCAAGACTACAAAGACCTTTTGTCCGCCTTCAATGCCCGTGGCGTTAGGTATCTGATCGTCGGCGGCTATGCCGTCATCTTCCACGCGCAGCCGCGATTCACAAGGGATATCGACATCTTCATCCAGGCCGATCCGGCCAATGCGCAGGCCGTCTACTCGGCCCTCGCTTCCTTCGGTGCGCCGCTCGACGGAATCAATCCTGAGGACTTCGCCCACCGGGGAACCTTCTTCCGGTTCGGGCGCGATCCACGCGGCTTCGATATCCTTCCCGATCTGCCCGGCATTGAATTCCAAGCCGCGTGGGAACGGCGCGTCGAATCCGTGATCGACCAGGCAAGTGGCCTGACAGCCAGCTTTATTTCAGCCCAGGATCTGATTGCATCAAAGATGGCCGCGGGAAGACCGCAGGATCTTGCCGACGTCGAGGCGGTCCGCAAGGCCCTTGAGGCGCGAGGCCGAACCCAATAGCCCCATTCCGCCCCCTACCGCAGCCCCGCAAACTCGCTGCGATGCCGGCTATAAAAGAAATAAATCCCCAACCCCAGCACCAGCCACGCAAAGAACGCCATCCACGTCATCACTTCCAGCCCCATCATCAGCACCACGCAAAAAATGATGCTCAACACCGGAAACACCGGCCCAAACGGCGCCCGGAAACTCCTATGCCGCTCCGGCTCGCGATACCGCAAAATCAGCACCGCAATTGAAACCAGCACAAACGCAAACAGCGTTCCGATATTCGACAAGTTCGACACGGTCCCAATATCCAGCAGCCCCGCCGGCACGCCCACCACCACGCCTGCCACCCACGTCGCCACCGCCGGCGTGCGAAACTTCGGGTGAATCTTGCTGAACACGGTCGGCAGCAGCCCATCCCGCGACATCGCAAACCAAACCCGAGCCTGCCCCAGTTGAAACACCAGAATCGACGAGATCATCCCCAGCATCGCGCCGATCAGCACAAACAGCCGCACCCAGATCAGCCTTCCGCCGCCCGGTGCCAGCGAAAGCCGCTTGATCGCGTTCACCACCGGCGCCGCATCGCCCATCACCGTCTGCCACGGCACAATCCCGCTCAGCACAATCGCCACGCCGCCATACAACAGCGTGCACGCCACCAGCGTCATCAGAATCCCAAACGGCAAATCCCGTTGGGGATTCTTGCACTCCTCCGCCGCCGTCGAGACCGAATCGAATCCGATATACGTGAAGAAAATAATCGACCCGCCCGTCAGCACGCCTGTCCACCCATTCGGCATGAACGGATGCCAGTAGTGCGGCTTCACAAAGCTCGCCGCCGCGCAAATGAACACCAGAATCGCCGCAATCTTGATCAGCACCAGCACGTTGTTCGTCCGCGCCGACTCGCGAATCCCCCGCACCAGGATCACCGTCAGCAGCATCACCACCAAAAACGCCGGAACATTAAACCCAAAGTGCCAACCCGACCCGTAAAGATCGTTCCCCGCCAGATCCTGCAACCCCGTCGGCAGATACGCCGGTGAGATCCACATCAGCGGAAAATGCACACCGAACCAGTCGAACAAATCCACCAGGTGCGCGCTCAACCCCACGCTCACGCTCATGTTGCTGAAGGCATACTCCAGAATCAGATCCCAGCCGATAATCCACGCCACCAGCTCGCCCAGCGTCGCATACGTATACGTATAAGCTGACCCCGCAATTGGAATCATCGACGCCAGCTCGGCGTAACACAGCCCGGTAAACACGCACACAATCGCCACCAGCACCAGCGAGAGCGCCAGCGCCGGCCCCGCCCCCGGCCGCCCTGCCAAGGCCGTGTGATGCAACAGATAATGCAGCAGCGGCGTGTCCCGGATCCGCGGCGCGTCAAACTTCTGACCCGCCATCGCTGTCCCGATCACCGTAAAAATCCCCGAACCGATCACCGCGCCAATCCCCAGCGCCGTCAGAGACCACGGCCCAAGGCTCTTTTTCAGAGCATGGTCCGGCTCTTCCGATTCGCGAATCAGCTTATCGATGGATTTGCGGGCAAGCAGTTGGCTGATCAGTGCAGTTCTCCTCATCCCGCCCCTTGCGGGTTCCTGAAGCGGCGCATCACCGAACCCCTCAAGGTCCGGTCATCCGCTGAATGCAAGCCTTCGCCGCAGTGTACAGGCTTCCACGCCCCTCTCAAAAGAGCGAACCGCCGCCGCCTGTAAACCTGGCCCGTCCGCCCGTCGGCGGACCAGCCCTCTGGATGGGGAGGAGAAGGGTTGCGCCAGGCCTGTGCCGGCCCGCTCCGCAACCCTCTTGTTACTCGTGCCGCTCTAGCGCTTCGAAACGCCGCGAGCCAGTTTCTTTACCTTCTTCTTCTTCTCGCCGCGCGCGCCCGTCCGCTCGGCCTTCGGCGGTGCTGCCTTCCGGGCCGCACGCTTGATCTTCTTCCGTTCCAGCTTGTCTTCAATCTTGGTAGTATCTGCCAACTTGTAACCTCTTTCGCTGCAATCTCTTCCGATTTCCCCTGTCAAGGGTAGACGTGACCCTTAGGATAACAGGCTTTTCACCCCTGCGAAAGCCGCGCCATCAGCCGTTTCCAGCGTACAATGAACTTAGTCTCGCGTTCTCGGTCCCGCGTTTCGCGCTTCCACAAGCCTGCTCGGCTTCAGCCCCTCCCACCGCTTCTGACGAGCTCCGTACCTCACGCGCCAATCAACCTGCTACTCGTTCGCCGGAGTCCGTAATGCGTTCCAACCAGATCCACCGCGCCCTCGCCCAGGGTATGAACCGCTTTGAAGTCTGTCAGTTAGTTGCCAAAGGCGTGAAGGCTACCCACAAAACCGGCTCTCGCTTCGAAGATTCAATCAACGACGTGCTCCAGTATCTGGGCACCCACGAAACTCCAAAAGAGAGCCTCCATCCCGCCATCCCCCAGGTCAGCGTAAAAAGCCTCAAACCTGCCGCCTAGCAAGGGAACAGGCTGGCCTCAGCCACCGGTTTTCGCCCGCAAGCTTCAAACCCTCGCCCCAGATTCGGGCAATTTTCCGCACAAACGCACAAAAGGGACGGCTGGTTAGCCGTCCCTTTTCTGCGAATCCTGAATCAATCTCTTAGGCTCTTACCCCAGCGACGAACACCTGTCACCAGGAACCCCGGAGGGGTAGACCCTTAGACGACCTGGACGTTCTCAGCCTGCCAGCCCTTGGGACCCTTGGTCACATTGAACTGAACGCGCTGGCCTTCCTGAAGCGAACGGAATCCGTTCGACTGGATGGCGGTGTGATGCACAAAGACGTCCTCGCCGTTTTCGCGGCTCAAAAATCCAAAACCCTTGGCGTCATTAAACCACTTAACTGTGCCTTGTTCCATTGTGTGTTGCTCCTTAGTACAAAATTACCGTCCGAACGCAATGTGGAAGTTTGCGAGTAGGCGGTAACCGGAACAGGCAAGAACTTCAGATCGAATTCTACGATTGAATAGAGTGTAGCACAGTTTGGCAACCGCTCCCCATAATTCCGCAAACCCCAAACCCCCTCACCATCCCCATCCGCCCCTACATCCCTCAATCCAATGCCTTTCCGCTACAAGCCTGTTCCAGCGCACAGATCCGTTTCCCCTCCCGGCGTAAACTCAATCTCGCAAAAAGGAGTTGCCCTTGAGCCAGCCGCCCGGCCGCGTCCTCACCATCAACCCCGGCTCCACTTCCACCAAATTCGGCATCTACACCCGAACCGGCGCCGAGCTGGAGCAGACCATCCTCCATGGCGACGAGGAACTGGCCCGCTTCAAAGGCCGCCCCATGGTCGCCCGCCTCGACTATCGCGCCGCCCTCATCGCCAAAGCCCTTGAGGCCACCGGCTACACCCAGGCCGCTCTTGCCCCCGGAGCGAGTCCTGCCCCCTTCGTCGCCGTCGCCGGCCGCGGCGGCCTCCTTCCCTCCCTCCCCTGCGGAACCTACCTCGTTGACGACCCCATGGTCGAGGAACTCCATCTCGCCCGCCGTGGCGAGCACGCCTCCAACCTCGGCGCCCTCCTCGCCCTCAAGTTCGCCCGGGCCGCCGGCGTCAACGCCTACATCGTCGATCCCGTCACCGTCGACGAGTGGCAGCCCTGCTCCCGCGTCACCGGCTCCCCCCTCGTCGGCAGAACCTCCATCGGCCATGCCCTCAACACCAAGGCCGTCGCCAAGCGCTTCGCCGCCGAACAAGGCCGCCCCTACGCCGACCTCCGCCTCATCGTCGCCCACATGGGCAGCGGCATCACCGTCTCCGCCCACCAGCATGGCCGCACCATCGACTCGAACACCATTGAAGAAGGTCCCTTCGGCCCCGACCGCTCCGGCGGCCTCCCCGTCCGCAAACTGATCAAGCTCTGTTTCAGCGGCATCTACAACGAAAACCAGCTTGACCGCATGGTCTTCGGCGAGGGCGGCCTCTTCGCCTACCTCGGTACCCGCGACCTCCGCGAAGTCGAGCGCCGCATCGACTCCGGCGACGCCGAAGCCGCCCTCGTCTTTGAAGCCATGGTCTATCAAATCGCCAAGGAAGCCGGCGCCATGGCCGCCGTCCTCTCGGGTAAAGTCGACGCCATCCTCCTCACCGGCGGCATGGCCCACTCCCCGCGCGTCATCGCCGGCCTCCGCAGCCGCCTCGCCTTCATCGCCCCCCTCCGCGTCTACCCCGGCGAAAACGAGCTCCAGGCCCTCGCCGAAGGCGTCTTCCGCGTCCTCGACGGCCTCGAACCCGCCAAACGCCTCCGCGAAGAAGAAGGCGCACCCGCTCAAGCCATGGCCACCAGAGGCCGCCTCGTCATCGGCCTCGAATAGCCTCCCGGCCGAAGGCGGTCAGCCCCACCGCAGGTGGCCGCGTGCCCCATCCATGAAACAGCCTCACCGTTTCATGGGTGGGATACCACAACCGCAAGCCCTCCCCGCCAAAGGCCGTTAGCCTGGTGCTCACCCACCGAAGCCCTTGCGAGCGAATAGCGAGCGGTTGGCCCCACCGCAGGTGGCCGCGTGCCCCATCCATGAAACAGCTTCACCGTTTCATGGATGGGATACCACATCCTCAAGCTCTACCCGCCGAAGGCAGTAAGACGAACTCTTGCCCACAAAAGCCCTTGCGAGCGAATAGCGAGCGGTTGGCCCCACCGCAGGTGGTTCACCCCGCCGCACCATGCCCCCCGCACTGCATCACCCCCAGATACTCACCCCACTTCCCCACAGCCTCCCGATACTGGTGCGCCATCACCCGCGCAATCTGGTGCAGATGCGTCAAATCATGCGCCGCCCAGGCCGCCAGCAGCTCGCTCAGAACCACCACCCCCTGCGCCGGATGCCTTCCCCGCCGCTCCATATCCTCCGCCCCCAGCTTCATCGCCCGCAACTCCGCCAGGTTCGCCGCCCGCAGCCCCGCAAACTCATCCAGCAGAGCCCCCAGCGGCTTCCCTGCGCTCTCCTTCAGATTCCCCTCCCGATCCAGCGCATCAAACACCCGCCCCTCGCCTTCCGTCACCACAATCTTCACCCGCGGCAGCCAGTCCACCCGCTCGCAATGGATCAAATGCGCCACCACCTCCGCCACAGTCCACGTCCCCTCGCCCTCATTGCTGTGCGTCCACTCCTCCGGCAATCCCCGCAGCAACTCATCCAGCGCCCCCGGCGTCCGCTCCAGCACCGCCATCGTCTTCTCCAAGTCCTGTTCCATCCAACACCTCCCCAAAGAATCATCAAGGCCCCGATTCTACCCGCCCACCCCACTGCGCAATCCCTCCCCATCCCGCGCTATCATGGAACCGCTCTCAAACGCACACCCAAATCAGCATCAAAAGAGGAACCCTCATGAAGCGTCGTGACCTGCTCCGCTCTTCTGCCTTGACCCTCGGTGGCGCCCTGCTCGCCAAAGCCCTCCCAGCCTTCGCTGACGCCCCAGCACCCAACCCGCAGGTCAAGCGCGTCCTCGCCATGTTCAAGTGCCACTTCGACGCCGGCTTCATTGACACGCAGGCCAACGTCCTCCATCGCTACTTCACCGAGTACTTCCCCCACGCCATCGAGCTAACCGAGAAATCCCGCCAGCCCGGCAACAACCGCTACGTCTGGACCACCGGCTCCTGGCTCCTCTACGAATATCTCGAACAAGCCTCCCCCGCCGACCGTTCCCGCATGGAGCACGCCATCGCCCAGGGCGACATCGCCTGGCATGCCCTCCCCTTCAGTTGGCAATCTGAAATGCTTGACCCCAACATGATGGCCGCCGGCATCGCCATCTCCAAAAACCTCGACCGCCGCTTCGGCCGCCAGACCACCGGCTCCAAAATGACGGACGTTCCCGGCCACACCCGCGGCCTCATCTCGCCCCTGGCCGCCCAGGGCGTCAAGCTCCTCCATGTCGGCGTCAACGGCGGCTCCACCACCCCCGACGTCCCGCCCGTCTTCGTTTGGCGCGACTCCCGAGGCGCTTCCATCGTCACCATGTACCACCACGACTACGGCGGCGTCACCGTCATCCCCGGCTCTGACCTCGCTATCTCCATCAACGTCCGCACTGACAACTCCGGCCCCCATCCCGCTGAAGAAGTTGAAGACATCTACGACGACCTCCGCAAGCAGTTCCCCAACGCCCAGATCGTCGCCACCAACCTGAGCGAAATCGCCAACGCCGTCGAGCCCTATCGCGCCCACCTTCCCGTCATCACCCAGGAGATCGGTGACACCTGGATTCACGGATGCTCCAGCGATCCCCTCAAAGTCGCCCGCTATCGCGAGGTTGCTCGCCTCCGCCTCGCCTGGCTCAAGCAAGGCAAATTCCAGTCCGGTGACGCCACTGACCTCGCCCTCCTCCGCCACGTCCTCCTCGAGCCCGAGCACACCTGGGGCACTGACACCAAAACCTGGCTCGACTTCGACCACTACACCCCCCACGATCTAGCCCTCTCCATCTACGCCCGCAACTACACCATCGCCGCATTCAGTTGGGACGAGAAGCGCCAGGACCTCATCGACGGCCTCGCCACCCTCCCCAAACCGCTCCACGTCGAGGCCCACGACGCCATCCGCGCCCTCGCCCCCGTCGAACCCATACTCGCTTCACCCACTGCCCACTCGCCCGAAAAGGAAATCGAAACCACCCACTTTACCCTCGCCTTCGATCCCAAAACCGGCGCAATCCAAAAACTCCGCAACAAAAAAACCGGAATCGACTGGGCCGGCCCCGCCAACCCACTCGCCCTCTTCACCTATCAGACCTACTCGCAAGACGACTACCAGCGCCTCATCCACGACTACGGCACCATCCAGGCCGACTGGTTCCAGATGGACTTCGGCAAGCCGAATATCGAGAAATTCGGCGCCCGCACCCAGGAGTGGCAGCCCACCCTCACCGCCCTTGAAGTCTCTGAGGACGCCGGCGGCCATCGCATCCTCGCCCATCTCACCCTCACTGACGCTGAGGCCACCGCATCCGGCCGAGTCTCTTTCCCCAAGAAGCTCTATCTCGACCTCCGCCTCCCCTCCGCCGAGCCCGTCATCCACATCGAGCTTTCCTGGTTTGACAAGCGCGCCACCCGCCTGCCTGAAGCTCTCTGGCTCACCTTCAACCCCACCGTCTCTGACCCCAACGGCTGGACCATGGACAAATCCGGCGAGCCCGTCTCCCCCCTCGACGTCGTCACCGGCGGCAACCGCTGCCTCCACGCCGTCAACACCGGCTTCGCGTACAAAGATGCCCGCGGCGCCTTCGCTGTCGAGTGCATTGACGCCCCCGTCATCCAGTTCGGCCAGCGCAGCACCCTTCGCTTCACCCGCGCCCAGCCCGACCTCTCCCTCGGCGTCCACTCCAACCTCTACAACAACACCTGGGGCACCAACTACATCATGTGGTTCGGCGAAGACATGCGCTTCCGCTACCTCCTCCGCGCCTGAGCGGAAGAGGGAAGCGGGGGAACAGGTGCGTGCGGAAGGCCGGGGATTTATCCCCGGCATGAGCCCATCCAATCAAAAAGATCGCGTGCCCCAGGTCTCGCTCTTGAGACCTGGGATACCACGATGCTCGATCAAGCTTTGACAGGGCACGGCTTCAGCCGCGCCGCAAGGCTTTCGCCCCGGCAACCCCGCCGCTACCTGAGAGACTCCAGCGCCCTCGCCAGCTCCACGCAGCCAATCGCATCCGTCGTCTCGTTCAATGCAAATCGCTCGGTGCCCGGATACACATAGAAACGTCTCCGCGGTTGCAGGTCTTCGCAGGCGGAATGAAACCCGCGCTCCACCCTCGGAGCCGAGCTGCGCTTTACCTCGATCGCCCACAGCTCCCCGCCCGGAAGCGTCAGCAGAAGGTCTACCTCGGTGCCATTTGAGGTTCGATAGTAGTGCGCCTCGCTCCCGTCCGGAGCGGCAGTGATCAAAGTCTCCATCACAAAGCTCTCCCAGCTTGGCCCTGCCACCGGATGCCCCAGCAGCGCCTCTTTGTCCCGAATCCCCAGCAGCGCATGAGCGATTCCGCTGTCGCGCACATACACCTTCGGCGCCTTCACCAGCCGCTTGCCGGCATTTCTGTGCCACGCCGGCAGCCGCCTCACCAGCAGCAGGTCAACCAGGAGATCCAGGTACCCCGCAACCGTCTTCCCATCCACGCCCAGCCCGCGCGCCAGCGTCGCGGCGTTGTGAATCTGCGCCTGGTTGTGCGCCAGCATCGTCCAAAACCGCCGCAGCGTCTCGGCTGCTATTCGAGGCCCAAACTGCGGAATGTCCCGCTCCAGGTAGGTCCGCACAAAATTGCGCCGCCACAGCAGGCTTAAATCGTCCCCCTCGGCCAGAAAGCTGCGCGGAAACCCGCCCCGCACCCAAAGCGTCTCAAGCTGCCCCGGATCGACCTCCAGCGCATCGAACGGACCCAGCTCCAAATACGAGATGCGCCCCGCCAGGGTCTCGCCCGACTGCTTCAGCAGGTCCATCGCCGCCGACCCAAGCAGCAGAAACCTCCCATTGGCCCTCCCCTGCCGCCGCCCCCGGTCGATCACCCCTCTCAGTTGCTGAAACAACTCCGGCGCCCGGTGAACCTCGTCCAGAATCACCAGCTCGTCCTCGTGGTCCGCAAAATATCTTCCGGGAGAAGCAAGTTTGGCGCGGTCGTTCTCATCCTCCAGATCCAGATAGATCGAAGCCCTCTCTTCGCCAATCTGCAAAGCGAGCGTAGTCTTGCCCGCCTGCCGCGGCCCCAGCAACACAACCGCCGGTGAAGACTGAAGCAGCGCATGAAGACGGGAACCAATGCGACGCGAGATCATGTATGGAATCATAGACCAATATTCCATAAATACATACTTACGATAGCCGAGGAAGGTAGCCCGCTCACGAGCCCGCAGAAACCACCATCAGCCACGAGATGCTGTGTCCCGCCGGGGAACCCTCTGCATCGGCAGTCGTTTTGCGATGAGCGGACGAGTGTCCCAACTCCGGATTGTCGGACCTGGGATACCGCGAACCCAATCGTTCTCTTGATCTCTTATGCTAAATCTGGCATATTCGTGACTGAGCGAAACTGCAAGATGAAAGACCTGCTCTTCGTTGGCGACTCGCACCGTGTTCTCTCCGAGTTCCCCGACCCGGTGCAGCGCCACGTCGGGTTCGCGCTTTATCAGGCGCAAATGGGCAACAAGCACCCAGATGCCAAGCATCTAAAGAGCTTCAAGGGCGGAGTTATTGAGGTTGTCTCCGATCATCGCGGCGATACCTTCCGCACCGTCTACACCGTCCGGCTTGAGAACGCGGTCTACGTCCTTCACGCCTTCCAGAAGAAGGCAAAACAGGGAATCGCAACGCCGAAGAAAGAAATCGAACTCGTCAAGCAGAGGCTCCAGCGAGCCATCGAAATCGACCGGGAAAGGAGAACCTGAACCATGCCCGACCACAAAACGGATTACGTCGTCAGCAGCGGAAATGTCTTCGCCGACCTCGGCGTTCCCAACCCCGAAGAAGCGCTGGCGAAAGCTGAACTGGCCAACAAGATATCCGTGCTCATTCAGAAGCGCAAGCTCACCCAGGCCAAGGCCGCCAAACTCCTGGGAATCGACCAGCCCAAGGTCTCCATGCTCCTTCGTGGCCGCCTGACCGGATTCTCCCTCGAGAGGCTCATGCGCTTCCTTCTGCTTCTCGGTCAGGACATCAAGATCTCCGTCCACCCCACCCCGCAAGGCCAATCCCGCGCGCGCGTCCTCGTCGCCTGACACCACCCCCCGAACCCGCACTTGGGAACACGCGAAATATACGATTGAGTCGCATATTTTGCATGCCCCTCGCCGATGATCGGCGGGTGCCCCAGGTCTCGCTTTTGAGACCTGGGATCCCACGACGCTCGGTCAGGCTTTGAAAGGGCGCGGCCTTAGCCGCGCCCCAAGGCCACCACATAAACCGCAGGGAGGCGGGGATTTCAACCCCCGCATGAAATTGACTCCGAGCTGACGATTCACCGCCCGGCCGCCCTACATCTTCTGCAAATTAGCAAACTTCTCCATCAACTTCTTCATCCCATGCCGCGCAAACATCACGGTCAGCTTCGCGTCTTCCCCATCCCCCTCGCGCATCAGCACAGTCCCCTCGCCATACTTCGCATGACGCACCCGCTGCCCCTTCTTCAACCCCGCCGCCCCATGCGCCTCCGGCAACTCCATCGCCGGCCGCGCCAGCGCCCCAAACTTCACCGCCCCGCCCTTGCCCCCAAAGAACCGCGCAATGTTATCAATGGAACCCGCGTCCGGAGCCTTACCTTTCACACCTGAGTCCTGCCGCACAGTAGCCGCCGCCCGCGGAATCTCCTGGCTCTCATCCTCGTAGTTATAGTGCTTGTCCACAAACTCGCCCGCCCCGCCGTGCTTGCGTCCTCCACCATACCCCGCTCCATATGCGGGCGCCGCCCACGCCGGCCGGCCTCCCAGGCTCTCTATCAACTGGCTCGGAACCTCCTCCAGAAACCGCGATGCCATGCTCACCTCCGGCGCGTCGTTCCCATACCGCCGCCGGTAGTGCGCCCGCGTCAGAATCAGCGTGTCCATCGCCCGCGTCATCCCCACGTAGCACAGCCGCCGCTCCTCTTCCAGTTCCTCCGGATTGTTCAACGTCCGCGAGTGCGGAAACAATCCCTCCTCCAGCCCCGCCAAAAACACCAGCGGAAACTCCAACCCCTTGGCCGCATGCAGCGTCATCAGCGTCACCCGCGCATCCGGGTCAAACTGGTCCGTATCCGAGGCCAGCGCCGCGTGATCCAGAAACTCCGCCAGTGTCTCCCCCCTCACCTCCGCATCGTGCGCCGCATTCGCCAGTTCCTTCAGGTTCTCAATCCGGCTGAACGCCTCCGGCGACCCCTCCGCCTCCAGCGCCTTGATGTACCCCGTCCGGTCAATCAAAAACCGAATCAGCTCCGGCAGCGTAGCCACGCCCCCCGGTGCCCGAAACGCCGCCTTCTCTTCAGCTTCCTCGTCCTTCGCGGCCTCCATCTTTTTCGGCATCGTCAAAAACGGCCGCTTCGGTGCCTCCGCAAACGGTGAAAACGTGCTCGCATCCAGCAGCGGAATCTGCCCGTCCTCTTCCCCACCAAAATCAAAGCTCACCGCCGCTTCCGCGCTCTCCGCTGCACCCGATCCAAACCCAAAATCCGTATCCGCATCCTCGTCCGCTACATCCGCCGCCAGCTTCCCCGCAAAATCCGGGTCCAGCATCGCTTGCGCATCCAATATCAGGTGCCGGAACCCCTCAATCGCCGTCAGCGCCCGCGCCGGAATCAGCCGGTCCTTCACCGCCGCCGCCGTCGCATCCCACGTCGAAGCGTTCGTCTCCAGCGCCAGCCGTTCCAGCGTCTCCAGCGTCGTCTTCCCAATCCCCCGCGCCGGCGTATTAATCACCCGTTGCAGCGCCATCGAGTCATGCGGATTCCGCACCAGCCGCAAATACCCCAGCAGGTCCTTGATCTCCGCCCGCTCATAAAAACTGAACCCGCCCACCATCGTGTATGAAATGTTGAACCGCCGCAGCGCCTCTTCCACCAGCCGCGACTGCGAGTTCGTCCTGTACAACACCGCGCAATGCGCATCCGCCCCGTTCTGGCTCGCCTGCGCGTCGCGCAAAAACTTCTGAATCTTGTCCGCAATAAACAGCGCCTCGTTCTCCCCATCCGGCGCCTCGTAGTACCCAATCAAACTCCCGCCCTGCCGATCCGTCCAAAGCTTCTTCCCTTTGCGTCGCAGGTTGTTCTCGACCACCGCCCCCGCCGCCTCCAGAATCACCTGCGTTGACCGGTAATTCTGCTCCAGCCTTACAATCTTCGCGTTCGGGAAGTCCTTCTCAAACTCCAGAATGTTGCGGATATCCGCCCCGCGCCACGAGTAGATGCTCTGGTCCTCGTCGCCCACCGCGCACACATTCTTCGCTTCCCCCGCCAGCAGCTTCATCAGCTCATACTGCGGCCGGTTCGTGTCCTGGTACTCATCCACCAGCAAATACCGGTACCGCCGCTGATACCGCTCCCTTACATCGCCCGCAACCTTCAGCAGCCGCACCGCCTCCAGCAGCAGATCGTCAAAGTCCAGCGCATTGTTCTTCCTCAGCTCCTTGCGGTAGCCCTCGTAGATATGCGCAATCCGCTCGCTGTTCGGATCCTTTGACGCCAGGTAATACTCCTGCGGATCCACCATGTGATTCTTCGCCCAGCTGATCCGTCCCAGCACCGTCCGCGGCGTCAGCTGTTTGGTGTCCAGCCCCATCCGCCGCATAATCTGCTTCACAATCCCCTGCTGGTCGTTCTCGTCATAGATCGCAAACGCCCGCGTCAGCCCCTCGTTGTTTACCTTCAGCGCCTCAATGTCCCGCCGCAGCATCCGCACGCACATCGAGTGAAACGTCGCAATCAGCGGCTTCGCCAGTGACGAGTGTCCCAGCAGCCGGTCCACCCGCTCGCCCATCTCTTTGGCCGCTTTATTGGTAAAGGTCACCGCCAGAATCGAGTCCGGCGCAACCCCTTTTTCCCGGATCAGCCACGCAATCCGGCTCGTAATCACGCGCGTCTTCCCCGACCCCGCTCCCGCCAGGATCAGCAGCGGACCCTCCGTCGCCTCCACCGCAGCGCGCTGTTCCGGGTTCAAATTATCGATGAGCGGTTGCAAGAGGCAATCCAGGTGGGAAGAGTCCTTCCACCAGTGTACCGGTTACCGCGTTCCAGCCGTTTGCCCTGCCCCACCTCGCCATTCCCACTCCCAAGACGGCCGTATTTCAGCCCGAATCCCATCAAAAATGATTAAGTTGTCCAAAATGAACAAAATAGACAAAATGATCATTTCCGCGATAAGCTACCTCCATGAACCAGGTCTCCGCCACCCAGGCCAAGCAGCATTTCGCCGAGCTCCTTGACGCCGCTCAGCGCGGCCCCGTCCGCATCCAGCGCCACGACCGCGACGTCGCTGTCCTCATCTCCGCTGAAGAATTTGAAAGCATCCGCAAGCTGCGCGTTCAGGAACTGCTGCGCCTGACAGAGGAGACCGGCCGTTACGCTGCATCCAAGGGGATGACCGGCGAATTGCTCGACCAACTTCTGGCCGATGAGGGATGAGCCACCGGGTCGTTATTGACACCAACGTCTATGTCAGCCGCCTTCTGAATCCGCTGTCCGTTCCCGGCCGCGCAGTCGCAAAGGTCCTCGAAGAGGATGTTCTGTTGGTTTCCTCTGCCACCTGGGCAGATCTGCGCATGGCTTTGCAGCGACCCAAACTGGTTCCGTTCATCCAGCCCGGCAGCGTGGCACCGTTCCTTGCCATGCTCCATTCCCTGGCCGTGCCGATTCCCATCCCCACCCCCATCAGCGCCTGCCGCGACCCGCGCGACGACAAATTCCTCGATGTCGCGGTCCAAGGGCACGCCGACGTGATCCTCACCGGCGACGCCGACCTGCTCCTCCTCCATCCCTTCCGCGGCGTCTCCATCCTCACCCCCACCGCCTACCTGGAACTGGAGTAATCTCCGCACTTGCTGAATCGCTAACGCCGCAAACCCCGCTACCCTCCGCCCGCGCTATCCTTGAACCATGCCCCTCAACACCCCGCCGCAGCGTCGCGTCGCCGTCTACTGCGGCTCCGCCTTCGGCGCCAATCCCGCCTTCCTCGCTGAAGCCCGCGCCCTCGGCTCCGCCCTCGCCGCCGCCCATCTTGGCCTCGTCTACGGAGGAGCCTGTGTCGGCCTCATGGGCGCCGTCGCTGACGCAGCCCTCGCTGGCGGAGCTCACGTCATCGGCGTCCTCCCTGACATCCTCGCCGGCCGCGAAATCGCCCACACCAGCCTCACCACCCTCGAGTTTGTCCCCACCATGCACCAGCGCAAGGCCCGCATGGTTCATCTCGCCGATGCCTTCCTCATCCTCCCCGGCGGCTACGGCACCCTCGAAGAGATGCTTGAAGCCGTCACCTGGGCTCAGCTCGGCCTCCACGCCAAACCCGTCATTCTCATCAACACCGCAAACTACTGGGACACCTTCCTCCAATTCCTCGACTCAGTCGTAGATGCCGGCTTCCTCAAGCCCAAAAACCGCGCCCTCCTCCAACTCGCAGCCAACGCCCAACAAGCCGTAGCCCTGGCCTCCCAACCCAGGCCTTAGCCCCCCCCGCCGCGCGCCTACTCCCATCCCCCCAATGAAACAAACCCCGCCCAATACCACGGATGCGTGCTTTGTCCCGCCGCCCGCCGCTCCGCCAGCATCTTCCGCGCCGCAATCCATGCCGAGTCCGCCGCCGTCCGGTTGTTCTGCAAATGCTCGCGATACAGCTCCCGCACGTAGCGCCGCGTCATCGCATCGTCCACCGGCCACAGCGCCATCACAATGCTGCGCGCCCCCGCGATGCGGAACGCTCGCTGCAACCCCACCACTCCCTCTCCATCGCTCAGCTCGCCATTCCCTGTGTTGCAGGCTGAGAGCACCGCCCAGTCCACCCCGTGAAGATTCAGTGAGGCAATCTGCTCCGCCGTCAAAATCGTCTTCTCGCGGTCGCTGTTCGCCCCCGCAAACACCAGCCCCGAGTCCAGCAGCGGATTCCCGTTCCCGCAGCTCTTGTTCAGCAAGAATGTGTGCGTCGCAATGTGCAGAATCCGCGCCCGCTCCGCCGCATGAATAAACGCATCCGTCGTCGCCGCTGCGCCTGTCAGCTCAGACTCCGGTTCGCTTCCTTCCCATCGCTTCCAGCTGGCTGAAACATCCGCTGCTTCCTCGGCAGCCCCAGGCAGCGCAGGAAACCGAAAGTCACTCAGATCCTTGCAGCTTGCTGAGCCGCCCCGCAGCGTTGCAGCGCCAGGCGCGGTCTGCTTCTCGTCGAATGCCGGACCGCCCAGAACCATCAGTCCCACCTTCTTCGCTGCCGGCGCGCTCGGCAAAAGATCCCGCTCGCTTGAAAGCACATGGATCACCGTGTCCCGATCCGCCAAATACCCATCGCCGTCCGGCAGGCTCCCCAATGGAATCAGATTCAATGTCCTGTCGGGAACCACAAGCACCAGGTGTGCGCCCTTCCGCGCCGCCGCCATAGGATCCCAGATCGCCTTGCGCAACTGCAGCGCGCTCTCCCGATACGCGCGCTCATTGATCGTTGAACCCATCCCTCCACCGGTTGCCTCCCGGTCCACGGCCTTCCGCATCGCAATCGCCAAATCCTCAATCGGCTTTGCCGGCCCCAAATCGAACACCTGCACCTGCTCCGTATCCCGCCGCAACAGAAATGCGATATAGCTCGCGGTGAACGTGCGCGCCGGGTCAACCTTCTCCACCGCAACCCCGGGATACACCAGGTACGAAACCAGCACCGCTCCCTCCGGCAGGCTCGCGCGCAGTTCCTTCACCGTTACGTTGTCCTGCCGCTCGTCGGCTCGTACCGCCGCGCTCCGCTCTGCCAGTTCCCGCTCAATCTTCTCCATCTGCGCGCTGGCCGCGCTCAGCGCCTTGCTCTTGCCCGCCGTGCCCGGCTTCATTCCGTCCGCGTCGAGAACCTGGTTGCGCGCCTGGTTCAGCGCATCCAGCAGACGCCCCACCTCCGGATCGTTCGAGGCATTCAGGTTCCGCTGCCGCCGCGCCATCTCGTCCGCCACCAGCGCCCGCGACCGTACAACCTCCTGATACGTCGCCTCCGTCGGCAGCTCCGGGTGCTTCGCCAGAACCGATAGAGCAACATTCAGCCCCCACGGCCGACGCTTGAAGTACTCCAGCGCCTGCCGCTCCGGCAGAATCCGCGCCTGCAAAACGCACTTCTCCCGTCCAAGCCGAGACGCCAGCAGCCCCTCCTCGATCGCATGCTCCAGCTTCCCGCCCGAGGCAAGTGACCGTGCAAAGCCAAAGTGGTCCCACGCCAGCGAGTCGGAGTTCAGGTAAGGATTCGCCAGGCCAATCTGAAAGTCCTTCCATGCCAGCTCGAACTGGCCCGTCCGCGTATACAACTCCGCCAGATTGTTCTGGATATTTGCCAGCAGCGAGCTCTCCGGACCGTTCGCCCGCGTAATCAGCTCAATTGCGTTGTTATAGTGCTCAATCGCCTTCGGCAAATCCTGGCTGAACATATACTGCGTTGCCGTGTCGCTCTCCACCGTCCCCAGTTGAAAGTCATCGGTCTTCGCGCTGCGAGCAATCCGCAGCGCCTCCACCTGGTCGGCCAGTGCCCCCGCCTGGTCATGGGTCAGATATTTCAGTTCTGCGCGATTCGAGAGGGCCTCAATCAAATGCCCCTCGCCCCCGCCCTTCAACTTTCTCCCCGCTTCAATCGCCTTGTCCGCGATGCTCAAGCCCACCGCATAGTCCCCGAGCGTCCGGCAAATCAACGTCAAAGAATTCGCGGCATATACATACGTTCCAGAATCGGGAAACCGCTTCTCCGCCATCTCCATCGCCTGCTCCGCCAGCGGACGCCCCTCCGCCGCCCGGTCCAGCCCATCCAGCACGCGTGCCGCATCCGTCATCGCCTCCAGCCACAGCTTGCTGTCCTTTCCTGCGGCTCCCTCGGCCACCGCCATCTCCCGGTGCGCCCTCTCCAGCGTCTCGCCTGTTGCCTCCTCCTCGTCGATCTCGGCCTGGATCATCTCGTGCAACGCCCCGGCAACCTCCGCCGTGTTCCCCGGATGCGCTTGCTCGGCCAGCTTCAGAGCCTTCCCATCCTCGCCAACCTTGCTCACCCGCGCAGGCGCTTCAGCAACTCCAGAAACCTGCAGCCCCGCCGCAACCAGCGTCATCACAGCACAAAACGCCGCCCCAACCACTTGCTTCTCAAGTCCCATGCCCAGCGTCATCCTCAAGTCAGTCCCCCCGCAAGCGTGACAGAACAATATCGTACGTTTCAGAGCCCTGTGAAGATTACCCAAATCTGCCACGCCCTCAGCAGGTCCCCCAGCGCCCCAAAGTCCACTGACCTCGCCTCGCCACCACCCCGCTAACTCGCTGACTCGCGAACGCCGCGCCGCGGCGCTGACTTGCTGAATCGCTAACCCCGCTAGCACCGCTAACCCCACTAACGCGCACAGTCAGCAAAATCCACAAAAACCACGCCTTTTCAATACCTTACGCTGCCAAAATACCCCGTTTTAAGCCCATCTGCGCAAAAAAGGGTCAATTCCAAACCAACCAACACCCAATATGTCGAACCATCCATGGTTCATTTTTCTAAAATGCACAACCATCCAAGGTTCCTTTTGACACTTTTCCCAACCATAGAAGCAAACCTTTGGCCACTAAAGCGCACCATCTAAGCAAACCTTTGGCGCTTTTTCGCACCTTGCAGGCAAACGTTTGAGCCCGCAAAATCAGCCGCTTGCGCCTCAGATACGAGTCAAAAAAGCCCAACCAGAAAATGTATTTGTTGAGAGATCCCCTAGTTCGGCGCACCCGTCGTCTCTTCGGCGGCAAACGTACACTCCCGGCACTGGCATACCCGCCGCAGATACTCCCACGAGTAGATCCCGCCCGAGTGCCCGTCCTGCCAGTTGAACTGCAGCGCATACCGCCCCACCGCCTGTGCGCTCGCCGGCTTGGCCGGCGGCGTATACATCGGCAGCACCGCGCTTGGCTTGGCCTTCGCCTGTCCCGGCTTGCGCCCCTCCAGCTTCCGCTCCTCGTTGCAGGTCGCGCATGGGCACGCATCCCGCAGCCACCCAAAGCCCCACGCGCTCCGGTGCCCGTCCACCCAGTCAATCTCCAGCCCCTTGCCCTCGGTCAGCAACACCCTTACCTTCTCCGGAGTCACCATGATCTTCGCCAGCGGACGATTCTCCTCCGCCTCCCGCGCCGCCTCACCCTTGTCAACAAACCGAATGCCTTCGTGGCTCATACCCACAGTTTACAGCCCACAGCAAACAGCCGACAGTTGTCCCCGGGAACAGTCAACTGTTAGCTGTCTGCTGTGAGCTGTTCACTGCTTCCAGAAGAACCACGCCGCCATCCCCAACCCGATCCCCACCACCAGCCCGCGCAGCACCGGCTGCGGAACCCGCCGCGCCAGGCTCGCTGAAACATACCCACCAATCGCGCACACCACCATCGCCAGCAGGCAATAGCGCCACTCCACCTTGCCGCTCATTGAAAAAATTACGCACGCAATCCCGTTCGCCGGCGTCGTCGCCGCCACCTTCAACGCGTTGATCTCGTGCAGATCCTCCATCCCGAACAGTGACAGCGCCGTGATCAGAAGAAACCCCGCCCCCGCGCCAAAGTAGCCGATATACGCGCAAACAAAAATCGTCGCCATAAACACGCCCACCCGATGCGGCACATGCGTCGCGCCCGCGATCGCTCCCATGCGCCGTGCCAGCCATCGCGTCACCGGCCCGCTCACCGCAAAGATGCTTGCAGCTGTCAGCAGGAGCCACGGCACAAGATGCAGAAACGTCATCTGCGGCGTATTCAAAAGCACAACTGCTCCCATCGTCCCGCCCAGCAGCCCGCCGAATGCCATCAGCCAGGCCAGGCTCTGATGCTTGCGAATGTCCTCCCAGTACGCGGCAACTGACGTAATCTGCCCCGGCCAAAGCGCAACCGTATTGGTCGCGTTCGCCTGAATCGGCAGCAGCTTCATACTCAGCATCGCCGGAAACAGCAGAAACGACCCGCCCCCAGCCACCGCGTTCAGCAGTCCCGCCACAAACGCAGCCGTCATGAGCCAGAGCCAATGCCAGTCAACCAGATCCGGAATGTTGAAAACCGGCGTCATCTCCCTTCAATCTTACGGTCCCCCTCCCTCCCCGCACCGCTGTCCGCCCGGCAAACCACCCCTCGCCCAGCACCCCCCAAACCCCGCCAAATGCCCGAAACTTCCCTCCACTCCCTGTACGCAATTTCCTGAAAAAACATCACTTCCACACAAACGCAATAAATCTGAGCGTTATGCGCGCATATTTTATGATTTTGTTGTAGTATAGTCTCATCAGATTGGTTGAGCGGCTGGGACTCACCTCCTGCCCCTCCCAATCCAACAAACTATGGAGGTAGAACCATGGCAATCACTCGTTGGGACCCCTTCCGGGAAGTCGTCTCCTTGCAGAACCGCGTCAACTCCCTCTTCCGCGACCTCAATGAGGGCGGCGAGAGCCCCTTGACCACCGCCAGCTTCGTGCCGGCAGTCGATATCTATGAGGACCCCCAGAAGGTCGTCCTCAAACTCGAAGTCCCCGGCATCGATGAGAAAGACCTCGACGTCCGCGTCGAAAACCACACCCTCACCGTCAAAGGCGAACGCAAATTCGCGCAGGAAGAAAAAGAAGAAAACTTCCACCGCATCGAGCGTCGCTACGGCAGCTTCTTCCGCGCCTTCACCTTGCCCTCCACAGTCGATACGGAGAACGTGGCGGCCAGCTACAATGCAGGCGTGCTGAAACTGGAGCTTACCAAGAAACCTGAAGCCCAGCCCAAGCAGATCAAGATCAACGTGGCAGCGTAAATGCAGTGAACAGCCCACAGCAGACAGTGAGCGGTTGGAAACAGGCAACTGTGAACTGTCTGCTGTTAGCTGGAACCTGAGGTGCACATGGCAATTCGTTGGGACAAGCTCACAGTCAAATCGCAGAAAGCGATGGACCAGGCGCAGGCCCAGGCAGCCGAGCAAGGCAACCCCGAAGTACTCCCAGTCCACCTGCTGCTGGCTCTGGTCGATGACCGCGAGGGCGTGATTCCCGCTGTTCTCGAAAAAATCGGCGTCCCCACCGAACGCCTCGAGCACGACCTGAACGCACTTGCTGAAAAATTGCCCCGCGTTGCCGGCCAGGCCGTAGCTCCGGGCGTCGGCCAGGCCCTGACGAAGGTTCTCAACCAGGCCTTCGTTGAAGCGTCAAACTTTAAAGACGAATACGTCTCCACTGAACACCTTCTTCTCGGCGTGGCTCATGGCAAAAGCGACCCGGCAGGCACGGCTCTGCTCGCCCTCGGCGCAACCCACGATGCGATTCTGAAGGCGCTCACCGCCGTCCGCGGCTCGCAGCGCGTCACCGACCAGAATCCAGAAGGCAAATTCCAGGCGTTGGAGAAATACGCCAAAGACCTTACGCAATTAGCCCGGCGTGGCAAACTCGACCCCGTCATTGGCCGCGACGAAGAGATTCGCCGCGTCATCCAGGTCCTCAGCCGCCGCACCAAAAACAATCCGGTTCTCATCGGCGAACCCGGCGTCGGCAAGACGGCAATTGTCGAAGGCCTAGCGCGACGCATCGTCTCCGGCGATGTTCCAGAGAGCCTCAAAGACAAGCGCGTCATCTCGCTCGACCTGGGCTCCATGCTGGCCGGCGCTAAATTCCGCGGCGAATTTGAAGACCGGCTCAAGGCCGTCCTCAAGGAAATCGAAGAATCGAATGGCGAGATTGTGCTCTTCATCGATGAGTTGCACACGCTGGTCGGCGCAGGCGCGGCTGAAGGCGCCATTGACGCCAGCAATATGCTCAAGCCTGCCCTCGCGCGCGGAGAACTGAGGGCTATTGGCGCCACTACGCTCAATGAATACCGCAAATACATTGAGAAAGATGCGGCCCTCGAACGCCGCTTCCAGATCGTCTACGTAGGCGAACCCAACGTAGAAGATACCATCGCCATCCTGCGTGGCCTGAAAGAGCGCTACGAAGCGCACCATAACGTTCGCATCAAGGATGCCGCCATTGTCGCCGCGGCCACGCTCTCCCATCGCTACATCAGCGACCGCTTCCTGCCTGACAAGGCCATCGATCTGGTCGACGAGGCCGCGGCCTCGCTGGCGATTCAGATCGGCTCCGTTCCCACGGAAATCGATCAACTGGAGCGCGAGGCGACCTCGCTTGAGATTGAACGCGCCGCCTTGAAGCGCGAGACAGATGCCAACAGTCTGGAACGACGCGAGGCTGTCGAGAGTTCTTTGGCAACGCTGAAAGAGAAGATCACCGCTCTTCGTTCGCGCTGGACAAACGAGCGCGACGCCATCAGCCGCGTCAGCGAGTTGAAGAAGAAAATTGAAGCCTTGCGCGTTGAAGCCGAAGAGCAGACGCGCAAAGGACAATTGGATCGCGCTGCGCAGATCCAATACGGCGAACTGCCAAAGCTCGATGCCGAACTGAAAACTTTGAGTGCAGTGCAGGACGGGAACACAGGCGCTGCGCGCATGCTGAAGGAAGAAGTGGACGAAGAAGACATCGCCGGCATCGTGAGCAAGTGGACCGGAATTCCGGTGACGCGCATGCTCGAAGGTGAAGTCAAGAAGCTCGTCCAGATGGAGCAGCGGCTCAAAGAGCGTGTCATCGGCCAGGATGCGGCCCTGACCGTGGTGGCCAATGCGATTCGCCGTTCAAGGGCCGGATTGAGCGATCCCAAGCGGCCGATCGGGTCTTTCATTTTTCTTGGACCAACCGGCGTGGGAAAAACTGAGACCGCGCGAGCCTTGGCCGAATTTCTCTTTGACGATGAGCAGGCATTAGTGCGCATCGACATGAGCGAGTACATGGAGAAGCACGCTGTGGCGCGGCTGATTGGCGCCCCGCCCGGCTACGTTGGCTACGACGAAGGCGGGCAGTTGACTGAGGCTATTCATCGCCGCCCGTACGCCGTGATCCTTTTTGACGAAATTGAAAAAGCACATCCAGATGTCTTCAACATCCTCCTGCAAGTGATGGACGATGGCCGCCTGACAGACGCCAAGGGCCGCACAGTCAACTTCCAGAACACCGTGCTGATCATGACCTCGAACCTGGGTGCCAGCGCGCTGGTCGGCGATGCGCTCAAGACCGAGCATGACTTTGACAGGGCGCGTGAGAGCGTGATGCGCGTATTGCGCGAACACTTCCGGCCCGAGTTCTTAAACCGCGTGGATGACATCGTGATCTTCAAGCCGCTGGGCAACACACAGATGGCGCAGATTCTTGACCTGCGCCTGAACGAAGTGAGCAAGATGCTGGAAGACCGTCAGATCTCGCTCGAACTGACCGAACCGGCGCGGCAACTGATCTTGGCCGCGGGCTCCGATGCGGCCTACGGTGCTCGGCCGTTGAAGCGCGCCTTGCAACGCATGGTGCAGGATCCGTTGGCCATTAAGATTCTCAACGGCGAGGTGCTGCACGGTGCGCACGTGCGCATTGATGTGGATCGAAAGACAAACCAGTTGAAGTTTGAGCCGATGAGCCGCGAGGCGATGGCGTAAGGGCAGCCGAGTCAGCGAGCTAGTTGGGCTACCTCCATCGCGAATTACGAACAGGCCCAGCCATGAAACGCCGGACCTGCCGTCTTTGCGAGTTCCCCTATTTTCGCCTAAATTCAAGCGGGGTTGGCAGGTTCGCCGGTCGCGCCCGGCTGGCCACACCAGCGGGCGCGCATCTCCTGGCGGAACTTCTCGCGTTCTTCGGGCGTTCTGCCGCCCCAGCGTTCGCCTTTGTTGTGGTTGCGGCCACGATCGTGTCCACCGTGTCCGCCCCAGCCCCCGAAGAGGATGCGGCACAGTGCCAGCAGCCCAAAGGCCTGCCAGAACGTGATCGCCTTCCATCCGAAGATCGCCGGTGCAAGCCAGTTCCACAGGTGCATCACCAACTCCCCGCCTACCCAGATCATGAGCGCGATCGCCGGTGGAATCAGAAAGAACATCCAAGTCTTCTTCTTCATCTCACTTTCCTCATTTCTTTGAAAGCTCTTCGTGCAGGTTTTGCAACCGCTGGCGAAGATGGAGCACTGCGTAGCGCTTGCGAGTGAGCAGCGTGTTCAGGTTGACGCCGCTCTCCGCGGCTAACTCTCTGAAGCTTCGGCCTTCAAACTCGTGAGCGACAAACACCTCACGCTGCTCGATAGGTAACTCGCCCAGCGCAGCCTCCAGTTCATCTACCAGCGCATTGCGCATGTAAAGATCTTCAGGGCCGGCATCCGGCGAGGGCAGCAGATCTTCAATCTGCAGCAGTTCGCCGTCTTCGCCTTTGCAGGCCGCGTCGGTAAAGTTCTCCGGCCTCTTCTTGCGGAACAGGTCGGTGATGCGATTGCGCGCCACGCGGTAGAGCCAGCCGGTAACGTACTCGATCGGCATCAACAAGCGATTGGCAACGACCAACTCGTAGAAAACTTCCTGCAGCAAGTCTTCCACGTCTGCTTCGTTCGGCACACGTTTGCGGATGAAACTGCGCAGCCGCGCTCGCTGTTCAGCGACAACTTCAGCGATCTGTCGGTCCTGCTCGATCATGGCAACTGCGTTCATGGCTAACCCATCTGATTAGCTAGACGGCTGAACGGTAGGGAATATTGTATGCGCGAGCAATGCAAGGACAGCGCAATCAAAAAAGATAGTCTTGCAGCCACCCTCCTTCACGGGCTAGACTCGTGCCCATGAAATGGATATTGGCCCGAATTCTTCCCCTCCTCGCCAGCGTACTGCTTCCCCTGGCTGTTCCAACGCTGTCCGCCCAGGAATGGGCGCGAACCCGACTAGAGGCTTCCCCGCGCCACCGCGAATATGTGACCTTGAAGCACGGCGGCCGTGCCGTGCAGGCCCTCGTGGTTTACCCCGAGGTAAAGAACAAAGCTTCGGTGGTCATTCTGATTCATGAGATCTTCGGCCTGAGCGATTGGGCCAAAGAGATGGCAGACGAGTTGGCTGCGGAGGGGTTCATCGTGATCGCTCCCGATCTGCTGACCGGGTTCGGCCCAGGCGGAGGCGGCTCCAGCGAGTTCCCCACCCAGGACGCAACGGTAAAGGCAGTCTCCGGGCTTGATCCGGAGGTCGTGCTGGCCGATTTGGACGCTGCCGCCGACTATGGTAAGCATCTGCCTGCGGCCAACGGAAAGATCGCCGTGGCAGGGTTCTGCTGGGGTGGCGGCAAGTCGTTCGCTTTTGCGGCACACCGCAAAGACTTGTCGGCGGCATTCGTGTTTTATGGGCCAGGTCCGGCCGATGTTTCCACGATTAACGCGCCGGTCTATGGCTTTTACGCGGGCAACGATGCGCGGATTGGCGCTACTGTTCCTGCAACGGTGGACGCAATGAAGGCCGCGGGAAAGAAGTATGAGGCGGTTACCTACGATGGCGCAGGCCACGGCTTTATGCGTGCAGGTGAGGACCCCGGCAACACGATTCCAGGCAACAAGACAGCGCGAGAACAGGCTTTTGCGCGGCTGGTGAACTTGCTGAAGAATTTGAAAAAACCGCCAACGGCGAGCAAGGGCGGCGAAGAAAAAACGACCGCGGCGAAGGCTGCTAAAACGGGCATCCTCTGCCACGACGGCGAAAGCGCTTCTGCAGCGGCAACGAATTAGCCGTCGCCGCTGACAGGTTGAGCCGAGATGCGTGCTATTTGCTGAGCGCGGCCTCGATGGCTGCAGTAACTTCGGGCGAGTCGGGGGTGATAGCCGGCTCAAAGCGCGCCAGCGCCTTGCCGTGGCGATCGAAGAGAAACTTGGTGAAGTTCCATTTGATGTCGCCGCCGAACTGAGGGTCCTCCCCCGTGTCGGTAAGGAACGAGTAGAGCGGGGCCTTGTCGTCACCCTTGACCGAGACCTTGGCCATCATCGGGAACGTTACATTGTATTTGTTCGAGCAGAACTTCTTGATCTCTTCGTTGGTGCCCGGCTCCTGCGCCATAAAATTGTTGGCGGGGATGCCGACGATGACCAGGCCACGGTCCTTGTACTTTTCGTAGAGCGCTTCGAGCGCCGTGTACTGCGGCGTATAGCCGCATTTGCTGGCCACGTTGACCAGGAGAACGACCTTCCCTTTGTAACTCTTGAGGCTGATGGGGTCGCCGTCAATGGACTTCATGGTGAAGTCATAGATGGTCTTCGCCTGCGCGCCGAGGACGCCGCAGGCGACGAAGAGTATCAGGATCGAAGTGAATCTGCGCATGGGGAAAACCTCCAAAAGCTGATTGTGATGATACCGGAAGTTGATGGTTGCAGCATAAACAAGGGCGCGGCTATTGTCGCAATTCGACAAGGGTCGCCCCCTGCCCGCCTTCATTTTGCGGGGCTTCCTCGATTCCAGCCACATGAGGATGCCCCTTCAGGAATTCGCGGACACCGCGGCGCAGGATGCCGGCACCATGGCCGTGGATGATGCGCACGCGGGGCAGGCCTGCGAGGAAGGCGCGGTCAAGATATTTCTCGAGCTCCTCGGTAGCTTCATCGACGGTGCGGCCGATCAGGTTGATCTCCATGCGCATGTCGTCGGTCGAGGCGCTGGTTACGGTGACGTGGACGTTCTTCTGGCGTCGGGCGGCGGCGAGCGGGTCAGACTTTTGCAGCGTGGTGACGACGGGAATCTGCGGCTCGACGAGGTCGTCGCGTTTGACTCGCATTTTGAGCGTGCCGAGGGCGACTTCAAAGAGGTCTTTCTCGACCTCGCGCTGGACAGTGGCCACCTTGTTCATGGATTTGATAAGGACCTGGTCGCCGGCAGTTACGTGACGAAGAAGGTGTGGTTGGGCGTTTGCGTCGCCCACATCGGCGCCGGTGCGGTGGGCGACCACGGTCTGGTTGAAACTCTCCTGAAACTCGCGCCTAAGGCGCAGGATGCGGCGTTCGGCCTCTTTGCTAAGTTTCTGCTGCGAGGCCCGGTCTTCAATGGCGCGGACGGTTTCGCGCATCTGAAACTCGAAGTCTTTGAGGAGTGAGGCTAGCTTCGCCTCGAGATCGCGGGTGCGGTTACGCAGCTCAATGTCGCCCTCGCGCGCCAGCCGGGCCCGCTCCTGGTTAAGGGAGTATTGCTCGGCGCGTGTCGCCTTGCGTTCGGCCTCCAATTGCGTGACTTCACTATGAAGCCTATCGAGGAAGCGGGCGATGTCGACTTGCTGCGAACCGAGTCTCTGCCGGGCGGCAGAGATGATGCTCGCGTTCAGGCCTAGACGCTCGGCGGTCTGGATGCCGGCAGATGCGCCGGGAACGCCAAGGCGTAGCTGATAGTTCGGCGCGAGAGTCGCTTCGTCCACGCCGGCAGCTGCGTTGAGCACTCCAGTTGTATTGGCGGCGTAGACCTTGAGCGAAGTGTGGTGCGTCGAGATGAGCGACCATGCGCCGGCGGTGAGAAAGTGGCTGGCAATCGCCACGGCCAGAGCGGAGCCTTCTTCCGGGTCGGTGGAGGAGCCCAGTTCGTCCAGCAGGACCAAGGAGCGGGCATCGGCAAGATGGGCAAGCCGGTCGAGGTTGGTGATATGCGCGGAAAATGTCGAGAGCGCGGCCTCAATAGACTGGGCGTCGCCGATGTCGGCAAGGAAGGCGGTGAAGATGGGAAAGCTTGCTGCTGTGGCCGGAATCGGCAAGCCGGCCTGGGCCATCATGGCCAGCAGCGCGGTTGTCTTCAACGTTACGGTTTTGCCGCCTGTGTTGGGGCCGCTGATGATGAGCTGCCGGTGCGAGGTGGTGAGTTCAAGCGTGAGGGGAACAATGCGGCCGCAGGTCGCGCGGAGGCGTTTTTCGAGGAGCGGGTGGCGGGCGTCATTCAGGCTGAGCCGGTCTGGCGTCAGTGCCGGCTCGATGCAATCGTAGGCGCGGGCGAAGCGCGCGCGAGCCTGCAGGCTGTCAACAAGTCCAAGCACGCGGGCGCCTTCCACAAGGCCATGCGCGTAGCCGCCAACCTGGCGGGTGAGAGCGACAAAGATACGGTGAATCTCGGCCTGCTCTTCTTCGATAAGGCGGACAAGTTCATTGTTCTGCTCAATCGTCTCCAAAGGCTCGACATAAACCGTCTGGCCGGACGAACTGACGCCGTGGACGACGCCGGAAACACGGCGCTTCAACTCGGCGCGAACGGGGATGACGAACCGGTCTCCGCGGATCGTGATGAGCTCTTCCTGGGTTGCGCCGTCACTGGAGAGCTTTCGCAGGGCGGCGCGCAGGCTCTCTTCGATCACCCGCTGCTGGCGTTCCTGGTCGCGGCGGATGCGGTGCAGTTCGGGCGACGCGTTGTCAGCGAGGGAGCCGTCGGGCTGAATAGTGCGCTCGATGGACTCGGCCAACGGGCGAAGGCTCTGGGTTAACGCTGACGAAAGCTCGGAGAGCCCGGGCAGTTTGCCCGCGAGGCGCGCAGGCGGCTGGTGTACCAGCGATTGCCAACTCGCGACGTCATTGGCGAGGCGGGCGATTGACTGGAACTCGGCAGCTTCGAGGGCTGCTCCGGGGATTTGGGCTTTGGCGGCGAGTTGGGTTGGATCGAAAAGGCCGCCGAGAGGTATGGAAAGCTGTTCTTCGAGAATGAGCCGGAGTTCGGCGGTGAGGTTATGTTGACGGCGGACCCATGTCTCATCTGTGGAAGGTTTGAGATCGAGGATGGCGGCGCGGCCTACGGATGAGGAGGAGAAACCGGCAATGAGAGCGAGGAGCGGCTCCCACTCTAGGGCTGCGTAGTCGGCATGCTCAACCGGAGACGGGATGGGATCGAGGAGAGACATCTCTCGTCTATCTTAGCGGGCCTTGCAGCTCCCCCTCCCAACTTGCCACGACGGCGGCGGCCATGCAGTTGCCGATGACGTTCATCGCGGTGCGGCCCATGTCCATGACCGTGTCCACGCCAAGCAGCATGAGGACCGCCGCGGCAGGAATATGGAAGGAACTGGCTACGGCAAGCAGCGTGACCAGCGTGGCGCGCGGAACGCCCGCGATGCCTTTGCTGGTGAGCATGAGGGTGGCGAGTAGAAAGACTTGCTGGCCAGCCGTGAGGTGAAGGCCGGCGGCCTGGGCGGCGAACATGGCAGCCATGGCCAGATAGATGCTGGAGCCTGTCAGGTTGAAGCTGTAGCCGGTAGGGATGACGAAAGATACGATCCAGCGGGGTACGCCGAACTGCTCCATACGTTCCATGGCGAGCGGAAGCGCGACCTCAGACGATGTGGTGGCAAAGCCGAGGGCAGCAGGCTCTGCAACGGCGGCGGCGAAACGGCGCAGCGGAATCCGGAAGCCAAGCAGTATGGGGGCGAGAACGCAGAGCAGGAAGAAAGCGAGCGTCACGTAGCAAGTGGCGGCCAATTTGGCTAGCGGCAACAGCGTGAGCAAACCCATGCTGCCCACGGTGTATGCCAGGGCAGCGCCAGCGGCGATGGGGGCCATAACCATGATGATCCGGGTGAGGCGAAACATGGTTTCGGTGAGCGATTGCAGGACGGAGACGAGCGGGGCGCGTTTGGTCTCAGGCAATGTAGCCAGCGCTGTGCCGAAGAGAAGCGCGAAAATGGCGACCTGAAGGATCTGGTTCTGCGCGACGGCCTGGGCAACGTTTTCAGGGAAGATATTGAGCAGGATCTGCTGCCAGCCTTCGGCCACCTGCGGTGGGGCCGACTGGCTGGATGGTGGGAGCGCGATGCCGACGCCGGCTTGCGAGATGTTGATGGCGACCGCGCCCAGGATGAGGCCGAGGGTTGTGGCAACCTCAAAGAAGACGATGGATTTGAGCGCCACGCGGCCCACGCCGCGTAGATGATTGTGACCCGCAATGCCTGTAACTATGCCGCCAAAGATGAGCGGGGCCACGATCATGCGGATGAGGCGGAGAAAGATGTCGCTGAGGAAGTGCGTCTGCGTAGCAAAGGCAGGCGCGTCCACGCCCAGTTCAGCGCCTGCCAGCATGGCGAGAAAGGTCCAGACCAGCAGCGAGCGCCGGCGCAAGGCGAGGGGGAGAAAGGCGGCAAGGCCGGCCCAACGCAAGCTTGCGCCGATTTGCGAATGCGCAGAAAAAGCGCCGGCGGCTAACCCGGCGGCACTGAGCAGCAGAGCGAGTGCCGCAAGTAACTGGGCAACCCTCGGCTGAAGAGGCTGGGGCTTGGCGGTCATGGTCGGGCCTTGAATGTTCAAGGGGCCATTATCCTACGGTCGCCGCCCAGGCTGCATGCGGCTCGCGATTTGTTAGCTGGCTGCTGTGGCGGCAGCGGGCGCTGCCGCGGGGCAGGCAGCGCAGTCTCCGGCGCAGGAGGCCTTGGCCTCGGCTGGGGCAGATTCCGCGGCGGGCGCAGAGCTTTTGGCTGCGTAGTCGTTGACATACCAGCCTTTGCCCTTGAAGCTCAGCCCTGGGGCAGTCAGCGGGCGCTCGAGCACGCCGTGGCACTTGGGACACTCGAGCTCAGGCTCGGCTGAAAATTTTTGTATTTTTTCAAATTTGTGGCTGCACTGGGTGCAGCGATAAGCATACAAAGGCAAAGTCTTCACCCCTCCGGGACGAAACTACCCACTCTGCCTATTGTACCGGGAGCGTGGCAATTCTACGCAAAGCCTGCCGATTTCCCGGTACCGCCCCCAGTTGAAGACGGCACCGGGACCCCTTTGCGGCGCAGATCCACCTTACCGAACAGCCACCGGAACCGAAGCGACGTGATTCTCCCAGCACAGAATGAGCTTGCCCTTGCCGCTGCCCAGATTCTTCAGGGCGTAGGTGAGGTTCTCAACCATCGCCTTGGGCTTGGTCATGGTCATCTTGACGCGGCCCAGATTCTGGTCGCTATCGTAGGTAAAGCCCCATTGGCCGGTCTGCTTGTTCAGGATGAGCACCCAGTTGTCGGGGTCGCCAACGTCCACAAAAAGGCTGTAGTCGCCCTTGGGCACCTTGACCTTGCCAATCATCAGGTTGGCGTCTGTGTGCAGCATGGTGGCCGCGTTGGCTCCGGCGCGCCAGGTAGGATAGTTGGGGTCTTGGCTGATGAGGCCATCCTTGCCGAAGATTTTGCCTTCGCGGCCCCTCACTCTCGGCGAGCTATAGGTGATGGTAATGGCCTTGCCGCCGATTTTGGCCGACGCAGTGGCGGCGGGGCTCTTCGGCGCGCCCTGCTGGGCAAACATGGCGGTGGCGGCAACAAGTAGACACGTACAGACTAAAAGTCGCTTCATGGCTCGTTCTCTCCTCTGGGCAGAGTGCACCCGGAAAGCGGGCTGACTCTGCCGCACCGATTGTCGCACCGGACGGGTCGCTTGGGAAACCAAAGCGGGAAAACCCTACACTAAATGCGGTATACTCCGGACGCAGCAACAGAAAGCAGGAGGATCAAAAATGGGTTTGAAGGTAATCGGCAAGATGGCAGCGGCCTGGATGCTGGCCGTGGCAGTGTTGGCGGCTCCGGGCATGATGAAGGCGCAGGCAGCCGGTGACACGGTGCTGAAGCCGGCGGATTTGCAAAAGCTGCTTCCGGCAGCTGTTTACTATCGCGGCCAGACTGCAACCACGCAGCTGAGAAACTCAGGAGGCGTGAAGTTTGCCGACGGCTACTATGTGCTGGCCACTATGGCTGACACCAGCGGCTACTCCAGCGAAGTTGCCAGCAAATACCAGGCCTACTTCATTGCCGAGGTTCCCATCAAGGTGAACGGCCAGAGCCTGGCTGCGGGTGTATATGGCATCGGCTTTGTTGGCGGCAAGTTCCTGGTCACGGATGTCGGTGGCCACGACGTGCTGACAGCGAATGTGGCCCAGGACGCTAACCTCAAGCGGCCCCTGCCGCTGGAGGTCAAGGCTGATCCGGCTGGCGGATACCGAATCTATGCCGGACGCAAGTACGTGAATTTCAGCCGCTAGTTTTCTGAGCGCACGCGTCGGGTAAACGGCTTCTTCCCGGCATTCCGCCCAATTGAAAAGAGTACCCCGCAACACAAAGCGGCCGCACCCGGTAAGGGTGCGGCCGCTTTGCACATTGCGAGGCTTGCGGGTTAGGGTAATGTGACTTGCTGGTGGAGCGGCAGATCCTGCGAGCAACCACCGGCCATTACCGTGTAGCTGCCAGGGACAAGCTTCCAATCGTCAGAGCCTTCGTCATAGATGGTCAGGCGGTCGCGGGTTACGGGAATAGAGACCTGCTTGGCCTCGCCCGCAGCCAACTCGACGCGTGCCCAGCCGATGAGGCGCTTGGGCGGTTCGCCGGCTGAATCGGGCAGCGAGGCGTAGACCTGGGCAATCTCGGTTCCGGCGCGCTTGCCGGTGTTCTTCACCGTGAACGAGATGGCCAGTCCATCGCCGCTCTTTACTGTGAGGCCCGAGTAAGCATACGTGGTGTAAGAAAGGCCAAAGCCGAAGGGGAATAGGACGGGCTTCTTTTCCGCGTCATACCACTTATAGCCGACTTTCAGCTTCTCGTCGTAGTAGGTCTGGAAGGGCGGAAGGCCCTTTGCGGCGCGCGCCATGAACTCGGAGATGTCGCCGGTGATGTTGCCAAAGTCCATCGTCGACTCTTTTGGCGGCAGAACAAGGTTTGGGTGGGGCAGGTCGGCATCGCTCTTCGGGAAGGTGATGGCCAACTTGCCGGTCGGATTCACCTTGCCGGAAAGGATTTCTGCCAGAGCCTCAGCGCCGCGGATGCCGGGATACCAGGCCTCAACCACGCCGGCGACCTTGTCGATCCAGGGCATGGTTGCAGGGCTGCCGGTCTCGAGGACGACAATCGTCTTCGGGTTGGCGGCGGCCACGGCAGCAATCAGAGCGTTCTGCTCGGGCGCCAGGCTCAGCGTAGGCAGATCCATGCCTTCTGACTCCCACTGGTAGCCGAAGACGATGGCCACATCGGCGGACTTGGCCGCGGTGGTTGCTGCAGCCACATCGTCGCCGGAAACATAAGAAACCTTGGCGGTAGGCAGGATTGCCGTGAGCGCCCGCAAGGGCGAGCTGGGCATCCAGGCCGGACGCATGAAGGTTTCCATGATGTTTTTAGCCGGTGGCGCAGGCACTGCGGAGCCGCCGGGAGCATCAACCTGCGCCGAGCCGCCACCGGAGATGACGCCCAGGTCCGCATGTCCGCCGATCAGCACGACGCTGTGCACCGCAGGGCCAAGGGGCAGCACATTGTGCTCGTTCTTGAGCAGAACGATGCTCTTCTCCGCGATGTTCTGGGCGATCTTGTAACCGCCTTCGACGTCGGGAACCTGCTTTTCGACGGGGTTATCGTAAAGGCCGGAGGCAAAGATCGTGCGCAAGATGCGATGCACGTGATCGTTGATCTCGTCCTGAGAGACATCGCCGCTCTCGACGGCCTTCTTGAGTGCGTCGCCGAAGAAGATCTTGTCGGGCTGTTCCTGGTCGAGCCCGGCATGCGAGGCCTTTACCGCGGAGTGTGTGCCGCCCCAGTCAGAGAGAACGAAGCCCTTGAAGTGGAAGTCCTTCTTCAAAACATCGGTGAGCAGGTAACTGTTTTCACAAGCAAAGTCGCCATTGACGCGGTTATAGGAGCACATCACGCCGCCCGCATCGGAAATCTCGTAGGCGATTTGAAAGGCGCGCAGATCGCTCTCGCGCATGGAGCGCTTGTCGATGTTGGCGTTGACGGCGTTGCGGCCGCTCTCCTGGTCGTTGATGGCGTAGTGCTTGATGTCGCCAATGATGTGCTCCGACTGCACGCCCTTGACGAAGTTGCCGTCGAGGGTTCCAGCCAGCAGCGGATCTTCGCCTTGATACTCAAAAGTCCGCCCGTTGCGGGGCTCGCGCGTGAGGTTCACGCCACCGCCCAGCGACATGCTGTAGCCCTGGTTGCGGAGTTCGCGGCCAATGAGGGCGCCATATTCGAAGGCGGCTTGCGGATCCCAGGAGGAAGCGGCAGCCAGATCGTTGGGCAGGGCGGTCGAGTAGCGGCCGGAAGCCTGTCCGCGGGTCACGCCATAGGCTGAATCAGCCATCTGCACGGCCGGAATGCCAAGGCGCGGGATGGCGTTGGAGTATCCAGCTCCGCCGTTCGACTCGGTTGGACCGTTGACGAAGAAGGGCATGCCCTGTCCGTGAAGGAGCGAAATCTTCTCATCGAGCGTAAGTTCTTTTACCACCAGGTCAGCCCGGACATCGGGCGCCAGACTGGCGTCGGACCAGGGATAGTGCTTGGGCTGCGGCATGCCCGGAAACTGCGCCACCGCAAATGGGGCTATTGCAAAAGCTGCTGCCAGAACCAGTGCGCTCAGGGCGCGGTTCCGGTAAATCGAGAACATCGTCACAGTATTCCGCCTCTCTTGATGGGTGATTGGGCTGCCGGCTGCTCCCCAAGGCAAACCCAGGGAGGGTTTCGCGACGCGCCAGAACACACGAATCACTCGCGCACGATGGTAGGAGGCGCAGGCCCAGTGTGCAAGGGTGCTACGGTGTGGAAACCGGGCCATTTCTATGACCATGCCAAATCATCTCTGATTTCTTAGGCTTAGATTGGTTGCTTCGTGCCCTGCTGTGGACGTATGCTACGTTGATTGCTGCAGAAAATGTGGCCATGGGCGTGGCTGCAACAGCAGCACACGGCGCGGAACCGGATGGTCGAAGAAGAGCTACATCCCGAAGGCTGGATTCCCACGACGGGAGCCGAGCAGGAGGCGATCCGCGCCCAACTGGAGCGGATGCTGGAGAGCCCCCTGTTTCGCAACAGCAAGCGTTATCCAAATTTGTTGCGCTACCTGGTGGAGCAGGCTTTGGCCGGCAATGAAGCGCAGTTGAAGGAACGAACGCTGGGTGTGACCGTTTTTCATCGCGCGCCTGATTACGACACCAATCAAGACACCGTGGTGCGGCTCACCGCGAGCGAGGTACGCAAGCGCATTGCGCAGTATTACCATCAGCCGGAACACGCCGACGAGTTGCAGATTGATCTGCGGCCGGGCAGCTATGTGCCGGTCTTCCGGTTGCCTGAGACCTCGAACGATCCCGTACAGAGTGGGGACCACTCACGGCTTGCGTCCGCAGAGATTGAGCCAGCGCCGCGCGTCGTCGGAGTGGCGCTGCCCAAGCCAATGCGCATTGCCGTCCAGCGCCCACTTCGTTGGCTGGCCGTAGCTTCGGCACTCTTCGTTGTTCTGGCTGGAGTTGCTATTTGGTGGAGTACAGTGCGGGCCGCGCGGAGCGCCGATCACCAACTGTGGACGCCCATCCTTCGCGAGCCGGGCCAGGTGCGGCTGGTGCTTGCCGACCTCTCGGCCACGATGAGCGGTTCACGCGATCTGCCAGCGGGCCAGGCGGCGAGTTTTGCTGAGCAGTTGCGCATGGGCGAGATGGTGAACTATCGCGACACGCTGGCGCAGACGGGGATTGTGGCCTTTCTGGCGCAGCACAATAAACCGTACGCGCTGGAGCTTTCAACGCAGGCCAGTTACCCTGACTTGCAACGCGGGGCGAGCGTGCTGGTGGGGGGGCTGGACAATGCGTGGACGATGCGCTTGACGGAGCCGCTGCGCTACCACTTTGTGCGGCGCGGGACGAGCTTTGTTTACGCCATCGAGGACAGAGAGCATCCTGAACTGGGGGGATGGAACCTGGACATGGCGCAGATGCCGGACCGGGGCACGGAGGATTTCGCGCTGGTGGCGCGGGTTTTCGATCAGACGACCGGGCGGCCGGTGCTTGTGGTTGCAGGACTTGGAGCGAATGGGACCAACGCGGCGGCGCAGTTTCTGCTGGACCCGGCGCGCACGGCAGAGCTGACGGCGCACGCGCCGCGCGACTGGCAGCATCTGAATATGGAAGCGGTTCTGCGGACACAGATCATCGACAATCATGCGGGACCGCCGCACCTGGTGGCTAGCACTTTCTGGTAGACGGCGCGGCTGGCCAAGGCCGAACCGGCAGGCGAGCGGGTAGGGGGTGGGGTATCGCGAGCGCCGCGAAAGGTTTGCCTGCAAGGTGCGTTTTATGGGCCAAAGGTTTGCTTAAATGGTTCATTTTGGTGCGAAAAGGTTTGCTTAAGTGGTTGGGAAAAGTGACATTTTTAACCTTAGAATTGACCCCTTTTTGAAATTCGGAACCATAGATGGTTCGACATATTGGGGTGTGGGTTGCTTTAAATTGACCCTTTTTTTGCAAAAAGGGGTTAAATGGCGCTGATTTGTTCCGTAAGACGTTGAAACAAGAACAGATATTCCTGTTTTTGTTCACGGGGAAGTTCGCTACGGATTCAGCGGGCGGAGACTGGGACACGAACGCCGAGCAGGTGCATGGTGCAGATGCCCAGGCTCAGTTCTCTTCAGATTGCTGTAAAGCGAGATCTGCGGACTTCGGCAACCCGGCGCGACGGAATGGCAGGTAGAGCAGGGCGAACAGGCCGAGAGCGACCGGCTCGGCCGCCAGAATGTACCAGGGCCACGGGCCGAGATACGAGAGCAGCGAAACGTTGTCCGGCTTGGCGCGGAGATACATATAGTCGGTCTTAAAGACGAAGTCGAATGTTCCGACGACCAGGGCAAAGAGATTGACGAAGAGCATGGTTTTTGTGATGGAGCCTGGCCGTGGTCTGGCCTGCCCGGACCATACGAGATAGAGAACTGCAGCGACGATGAGGCCGTGATCGAGAAAGTACTGCACGCTCAGGAAGGCCGGGGCGTCCTGGGCCAGGCTTGGAGTCAGCAGCGACATGGACGCACCGGCCAGCGCCAGGTAGTACGCGATATCGAAGATCCCCGGGCTGAGAGTGAGCAAAGCGACGATGAGCAGGAGCAGCGAGGTATCGCAAAGCTGAAGCGGAAGCTGATCGGGAAAGGTGAGCCGGCCGTGGAGGGCGAGATAGCCGTAGTACATCAGCGAGCTGGTGAGCAGCAGCACCGCGAGGAGCCATCGCAGGGCGGATGAGCCGGGCCGGAGCCTGCGCTGGGCCGCGGCGCAGAAGGCTGCGAACAGCAGCACCGCGGCGAGGATCAGCAGGTGTACAAGTCCAAAAAGGTGAAGATGAGCGGGCATGGTTCTGCAGGGCTCCTCAACAAGGCGAAAGCAGGCACACTGGCTACTTCAGAAAGTCATCCGCATTCTTTTTAGTGACCAGCTTGACGGGGACCAGGACCTTGGCCGGAACCGCCTTTCCGGCGAGGTGGTCATAGGCCTTTTCAACCGCGACGCGGCCGATCTCTTTGGGCAACTGCGCGGCTGAGGCAAGCATCTTGCCCTCTTTGATCAGCTCGGCTCCTTCGCGGGACCCGGCTACGCCGAGAACCTGAATCTTGCCGGTGCGGCCCGCGGCGTCAATGCCGGCGAGGGCCTCAATGGCGCTTACGTCGTTGATGGCGAAGATGGCGTCCATATCAGCGTGGGCGGCGAGGAAGTCCTTGATGACGCCGCGGACGCCATCGCGGTTGGCGTGGCCATCCTGGGTGGCGAGAACTTTCATCCCGGGATGCTTTGCCAGCTCCTCGTTGAATCCGGTGACGCGATCGACGCAGCCCTGCGAGTAAGAGAAGCTCAGGATCCCGACCTGCGCCTTGGGGTTGACCTTGGCCAGTTCGCGGGCGGCGAGGCGGCCGGCGGAGAGGTTGTCGTTGATGACCTTGGTGAGGATCAGGGAAGCCGGCGGGTTGAGATCGGTATCGACGAGGATGACGGGCACATGCTGAGCTGCGGCCGCGGCCAGAATTTTGTCGATGCTGCCCAGGTCAGTGGCAGGAATGAGGAACAGCGCCGCAGGGTTCTGCTTGAGGGCGTCGAGGGTGAGATTCTCCTGCGTCACGCGCTCGTGCTTGCCGTCGAGCAGGAGCAGGCGGTCGCCGTGGGCCTCGACGGCGATCTTGATGCCCTCGCCGAGATCAACGAAAAAGGGGTCGTGCATGGTCATGAAGGAGGCGACGAAGAGGCGGCCGGCGGGCTTGCTGGCGGTGGGGGTCTGGGCGTGAGCGAGGGTGAAGCCGAAGACAAGCAGAGCGGCGGATAGAACGATGGCTGAGAGTTTGCAGCGGGGCATTTGTTCTCCTAGATGCTTTGTGTGACGGCGCCTGCGTGCTGGATTTGACAGGGCGCCAGTTCTTGAGGGGGTTATTGTTCGATGGCCATGGTAGCGCACGGGGGGCTGGGGAGGCCAGTGCATGAGCGGGAGCCTTGCGATGTTGATTAACCATGTAATATATTGACAAGTATGCGCGTTGCGAAAACTATCTCGATTACGCTTCCACCCGATCTGCTGCTGAAGGCGCAGAGAACCGCCGAGCGCGAGGACCGGACGATCAGTGAGCTGTTCCGGGAGGCATTGCGCCGGTACATCGGGGCCGATCCGGAGTGGGATGCGCTGCTGCGCCGGACGCGGGCCGGCGGCAAGGCGCTGGGCATCGCCAGCGAAGCGGATGTGGAACGGCTGGCAGATGAGTTCCGGCAGGAGCGGTCGCAGCCCGCTGCGCGCTGATGCGGGTCGTGGCGGATACGAACGTTTTCATCTCCGCGCTGATGTTCGGAGGCTTGCCAGAGGCGTTCCTCGATCTTGCCTTCGGCCGGGGCTTCACGCTGGTGACTTCAGCGGCGATTCTGGATGAGCTGGACGAGAAACTGCTTGGGAAGTTTGCGGTGTCGGAACGCGACGCGCTGGCAATTCGGATAAAGCTTGAAGCTTATTCAGAATTCGTTGCTCCGAATTTCGAACTGAATGCGGTTCCCGACGACCTGGATGACAATCGGGTTCTGGAATGTGCTGTTGAGGGGAAAGCCGATTTTGTCGTGAGCGGATACAGGCATCTACTGCGCCTTGGCAGTTACGAAGGGATTGCGATCGTAACGGTGCGGCAGTTTTTGGAGACTGCGGGGCTGTAAAGAGCGGAGTTGTAAACATCAAGGCCGTGCTTTCGCAGATCCGAAAATCCAAACCGGGCACCCGCCCGCTCATCGCGATGAAGCCGCGATGAACGGGGCACAGCTTTTCATCGTTCATGGTGATTTTTCCGGGCTGATAGGCGGTCCACCTGCCACCCGCCCCAGTCCGGCGTTAAGCGCTAAACGCCGGACTGGAGGCGCTCTTTTCACGCTGCACTCTAGATCAGGAGTGGTGCTAAAATCGGGAATCCGGGCCAAAGAAAGAGATTTTTAGATTGAAAGGCAAGGAGAAGCCGAATGCGCACGACACTATTTCGCCTGGCATTTCTGGCGATTTCCACGGTGCTGCTCGGGCAACAGCCGCTCACTAATGACGCAGTCATCAAGCTCGCCCAAGCCGGGCTCTCGGATAGCATAATCATCAGTACGGTGAACAATTCGTCCGGAAACTTTGACACTTCTGCCGAGGCGATAAGGGCCCTAAGGAGCGCTGGCGTTAGCGATAAGGTGATCACAGCCATCCATTCTAAATTGGCCGTTCCTATCCAAGGTTTGGCTGCGAGGCCGGCCCCGGAATCGCCCTCCCCTTCTCCGTCTGGCAATCTGGGAGGAGATTCGGATTTGGGCAGCGCTTCAGCACTAATGAAGATTGGACTATGCAGGTTCCAAGTGAGCGGCTCCAGCAAGGCGCAAAACGCCGAATTCATCGCAGGGGTTCTGGGTGGCATTGGTCCGGCACTCGTCGTTGAGGCGGGAAACGGCACAGCGAGGAAGTACTATCGCAGCCTGGATGAAGAGATACAAGAGATATACAGATCCGCCATCGAGGGGAGCGGTCGATATCAGGCTCTGAGCGGTGAGCAATTGGTTGATTTGGAGGGTTCCAAGAATCTTTCGCTCGCGGAAACCGCATCAAGAAACAAGCTTTTCGCTTGCATTAGCTCCAAACCGTCATGGGCCGCTCAAGATGGAAAGGACAAAAGAGCTGTTATTGTGACGAACTGGGAAGTCTCCCTTCCTTGCGGGTGCAGGGCCAAATTCATAACGTCCGTTGCATCTGATGGAACATACAAGAAGCTCCCGAATGGCGCAGATCCTCGCTTGAACCAAATGTACCTGGAGCTATCCAAGCAAGACGCGGGCAAATTCTTGAGGGACTTCCCGGTGGTGATGAAACAGGCGGGCTGTATGAAATGATTCGGCAGCCTACGATCATGGCCTATGGCAGACACCAACCCAGCAGGCTAGTTTCGCGGCTGATCAACAGGCTCATTGTGAGTGGTCGCACTTGAGAAAGTGGCTTCGGTGACCTTTCTCAGACCGTTAATGTTCTTCAACCGTCAGGAGAGGATTTATGCGCAAGTACATCTTCGCGGTAGTATTTCTGGCCCTTTGCCCCCTTGTTCTTGCCCAGGAAACACTGAATAATGACGCAGTGATTAAGATGGCGAAATCCGGTTTATCTGAAGATCTCATCATCTCCACGGTAAGCGGTTCGCCTGGCACCTATGATACGACCTCCGCCGGGCTCACCGCCCTGAAGGCGGCGGGCGTGAGCGGAAAGGTAATTTCGGCGATCTTGGAGAAGGCTTCGGCTCCTGCGCCTGCCGTGCCGAGCGTAAGCGGCGTGCCAAGCCAGGCCAATGCGCAAGTCCCACCAACGGATAAGGCAACCATTTACGTATATCGCCCAGGACGGATGACCGGTGCGGCCAATCATTGGCAACTTTTTTCAAATGGAGACTACGTGGGAGCACTGAGAAACTCAACCTATGTAAAGGCTGAGGCTTCTGCCGGCGCTTGGACGCTTTCCGGACTCACGCGCACCACAGTCTATATCGGCGCTTCCATGCTCGACAATTGCAGAAAAACGCCGCCGAGTTGCACAGGATGCAGGTTGAGGCGGGCAAAATCTATTACCTAAGATTGGACTTCGGCTGGGGCGGCGTCAAGTTCGACCCGGTAGACGAGGTCCAAGCCAAGAAGGAAATGTCACATTGTCACCTGGCAGACAAAGCCTCAAAGTAGTAGCGAAGAAAGGCTTGGCAAGACCTCTACTGGAATTGCCTTGTGAGCGGGTGCCCCAGGTCTCGATTCAGAGACCTGGGATATTTACTGATTGGAAGCCGGGGTGGGTTAGGCCTTGCCGGTGAGGCGCTCTTTCAGTAACTCGTGGGCGTGGGCGAAGAACTCTTCCAGCGGGAGTTTGCCGGAGTCTACATCCGCGAGGATGGCTTTCTGGGCGGTGTATTCCTTGTTGACGATGCCGGCCTTGGACTGCAACATGCGCCAGGCTTTGCGGCGTTCTACGCAGAACATGACCAGCTGGCGGCTGATGGAGTAGTACGTGGTCTTGCCGGCTTCGTCGACGACGGTGATGTAGACGCCGAAGTCGGGGATGAAGGCGCGGTGGCCGGGAGTTACGTAGCGGCGGTAGACGACGTCCTGCTGAGTGATGCGGACCAGCATGTTATCGAGCGGGATTTTTCCTTGGATTTGGTCCGGCTTTATTTTCTTCAAATGATTTCTGAAGCGGGCTTCCGTGGTGCACCAGTGAGCAACGGTGTAGCGGCGGATGTCGCCGGTGACTTTGTCCTTGGTCTCGTACCAGTCGAGATCGATGCTGGGGTTGCCCTTGAGGTCGAGGGCCTCTTGGTAGGTTTCGCCGAGGCGGGGGTTGAAGACAAACTCGGGGACGCCGCGCGAGTCGCGGACGCGCTGTGCCTGGTGAAGGGCCATGTCGTCAGCAACGCCGTGCTCAGGCTGGCAGGTGGTGAAGGCCTGGATGAACATGGTGCCGCGATACTCGAGGCCATCGAGAATGGCGCGGTAGAGTTTGGGCGCGTTGGCCATGGAGATCTGCGCGACGAAGGGCGAGCCGTGGCCGGCGAGGAAGGTCTCGGCGACGGTCTTCTTCTCAGTGTTCTTGCCCTGCGTGGCGGAGCCGAAGACGTTCATATCGTTGCCACCGAGCATGGGGGTGGAGTCAGAGTTCTGTCCACCGGTGTTGGAGTAGACCTGAGTGTCAAGCATGAGGACCTTGACGTTGGGGCGGTTCTGGAGGATCACCTTGGACATGTTTTGATAGCCGATGTCGCCCATGCCGCCGTCACCGCCGATGGCCCAGACCTTGGGCAGTTCGACGATCTCCTGATCGGTCATGAGGGCATCAGTGAAGTGCGTGAAGTGGTAGTACTGCTCGTCTGTGAAGGCGCTCGCGTTGGCGCCGAGGACGATGTCAGCGAGGCGCTCGGGGAGGACGGAGCGGCGGGCATGGTCCACGATGAAGCTTTCGCCCATGAGCCAGCCGACGGTGACACCGTCCTGGAAGAGCGAGTTCATCCAGGGGTAGGGGTGGGGGTTGTTGGGGGCGGTGGAACCGTAGACGGTGTTGCAGCCGGTGTGGGCGGCCATGGCCATGACGGACATACCGTTGGCGAGGCGGCCGTCAACGGCTTGCAGGCTCTTGTGGTTGAAGGCCTCCGTAAGCAGGACGGCGGCGATGGCCTCGACGAGCTGCGCGTCGGTGATGGGGCCGTTGGCCTTTTCGTAGGCAGCGATGCGGGCGAGGGTGTCAGCGTCGTCTTCGCCGCCGAGCGAGAGAACGAGATGAGCGATGGCCTGGCGGAGGAGAGCGTAGTCTTTTGGGCTGCTGGCCTTGAGAGCTTCGAGGCGGGCGACGCCGGTCTTCTCAAGCTGGCCGGCCTTCAGCACAAAGCGGTCGCTCTTGGCGTGGTAGACGGGGCGCATGTAGGCCTCAGTGACAGCGGCGATGGAGCGGAGGACGGATTTTTCACCGCAGCCGGCGCAGGCGCCGTCGCCGGCGACGAGGGCGTCGTAGTTAGAGCGGACCATGAGCATGTTGCGGAGAGTCGCGGTTTTGGAGTCGGCCGGGTTGGCGTTGTTGTAAAGGCCGAGATATTTCTGCGAGGTGTCTGGCAGCAGATTGAGGAAGCCTGTGCCAGATTCGTGCTCGGCATTGACTTCTTCAGTTTCAGCAACCATGCGGAGGGCGTCATGCTCGCCGCAGGCAGTGACGCAGGCGGCGCAGCCTTTGCAGAGATCCGAGACGAAGATGGAGAAGATGCCGCCGGAGCCGGGGGATTTGCGCTCGGGCGAGGAGAAGATGGCGTTCACCTTCTGGTAGGCCATGGGAACCTTGGCGATGATATTGAAGAACTGGTCCTGCGCGGACGGCGAAAGTTCTTTTACTGCGGAGACGACATCGCGAAGGATGGTGGGCAGCGGCGTGCCGGTCTTGATGTCGGCGAGCATGCGCTGGCGGGTCTGCTTTTCGATTTCAGGCAGGGCGGCGAGGAGCTTGGCGCGATCGGCGGCGTCGGCCACGTAGTACTTGACGGCGGTGGTGAGCAGGGTGCTGAGGTCCTGCGAGGTGTTGGGTAGGGCGGTGTCAGGGCAGACGGAGATGCACTCCATGCACTGGGTGCAGTTCTCGGGGATGTAGAGCGGGGTCTCGCGGCGGGCGACGTATTTGGAGGCGGTGTCGCCGGTGGCGGCGGCGATGACGCCCATGGCCGAGAGCGGGGTGGAAGGCTGGTTGTAGCCGAAGGAGGAGCGGAACTCGGCGTCGAAGTTGGCGACGCTGGAGACGGGGGTGCGGGCGGCCTGGCCGTCGGGGACCGCGGTGGAGCGGCAGCCGGTGCTGCATCCGCCGGCGGTGGCCAGTTCGAGGATGGGCAGCAGGGCCTGGCCGCGAAGGGTGGAGTGATCGGCCGCGGTGAGAGCGCCGATCTTGATCTCCTTGACCTGGTCGAAGCCCTGCATCATGACTTCCATGTTGGAGGCGACGACGGCGTCGCCCAGCTTGCCGAATTTTTTGACGTACTGCTTGTGGACGACTTCGCGGTACTGGTCCTGGGTGATGCCGAACTTGTCGAGGAGGCTGCTGACGGCGAAGAATCCGCCGAGGAAGGCGTTGCCCTGCATGCGAAGCTGGAGGTCGCCGCGGTCAGTGGCCTTTTTGGCGATAGCGAAGCCGGGAAGGGTGAAAACGCGGATCTTTTTATCGATGATCTGCTTGCGGGCCCAGAGAGGCAGGCGCTCCCAGGCCTGCTCGCCTTCTTCGTCCGATTCCCAAATCAAGGAACCGCCTTCGGCCATGCCGTCAAGCGGGTTGCAATGGGTGAAGGCCTTGGGGTCGCAACAGAGAACGACGGTCACGTGGCGCAGGTCGCAGTTGACGCGAATGCGGTCCGCGGCGGCGACCATAAAATACGAGGTCGGCGCGCCTTTCTTCTCGGAGCCGTACTTGGGGTTGGCAGAGACGTGGATGACTTCTTTGGGGTTGCCGAGCGAGTCTTTCAGGCCGTCGCGCTCGTAGAGCAGGTCGTTGAGGTCGCCGATGATGGCGCCGAGGTTTTTACCGGTAGTGATGGCGCCCCATCCGCCGATGGAGTGGAAGCGGACGGCTTCAGCGCCTTCGGGGAGGAGCGAGGGGGTTTCGTCGGCGACAACGGAGTAGGGATGGTCGATGCCGAGGACGAAGAAGTTGACGTTCTCGGCAGCGGTTTTGCCGTCTTTGCGGGCGCGGCCGGCGGCGGCAAACTCGTAAGCGCCGATGATGTGCTCGGGGCGGAAGTCGCGCGAGCCGAGGCCGTAGGTTCCGCCGAAGATGCGGGGCACCTGGTTGAGCGTGAGCGAGGGCAGACCTTCAGTGGCCTGCAGGGCCTTGGAGACGGCGGTGCGGATGTCGCGGGAGAGGGGATTGTCGCCGGCGAGGGCTTCGTCAGTGCGCTCGAGGATGATGACGTTCTTTTTGCCCTTGAGGGCGGCGACGATGGCGGCCTCAGGGAAGGGGCGAATGACGTTGACATGGATGGAGCCGACCTTCGCGCCGCGGGTTTGGCGGAGGTAGTCAACGGCGGCCTCGATGTTTTCAGCGGCGGAGCCGAGGGAGACGAAGACGGTTTCGGCGTCGGCGGTTTTGTATTCGCTGAGCAGGCCGTAGCTGCGGCCGGTCAACTCGGCAAAATCCTTGTAAGCGGCTTCGAGGAATTCCAGGATGGGCTCGGCAAAGTTGTTGCGCCTTGCGACGATGCCGTTCATGTAGTGTTCCTGATTCTGGACGGGGCCGAGGAGGATGGGGTTGGTGAGGTCCATCATCTTGGGGACGCGGCGGCGGGTGGGTCCAAAAAGGGTGCGCTGCGCCGGGGTGGGGCAGTCAATGATGTCGTCGGGTGCGCCGAGGTACTCGCGGATCAGGTCGGATTCGTGCTTATAGAAGGTCCGCTCGAGGTGCGAGGTGAGAAAGCCGTCCATGATGTTCATGCCGGGGGTGAGAGAAAGCTCAGTAACGCGGCGAAGGATGAGGGCCTGGTCGGCGGCCTGCTGCGCGTCTTTGCCGAAGAGCATGATCCATCCGGTGTCAAGCGCGCCGTAGATGTCGTCATGGCCGCAGTGGACGTTGAGGGCGTGCTTGGTGAGGGCGCGCGCGCCCACTTCAAGCACCATGGTGCTGGCCTTGCCCGGGGCGTGGTAGTACTGCTCGACACCGTAGACAACGCCCTGGCCGGAGGTGAAGTTGACCACGCGCTTGCCGCAGACGGAGTGGGCGATGGCTCCGCCCTGGGCCGCGTGCTCGCCTTCAGTCTCAATGGCAATGGTGTTGCGGCCGAAGACGTTCATGTGGCCCTCGGCATAGGCCTGCTGGAAGAGCTCGCCGCCCTCGGTGGAGGGGGTGATGGGATAGAAGACGCCGGCGTCGGCGATGCGTGTCTCAGTGTGGTAGGAGACAAGTTGATTTCCGTTAGCGGTGACACGAATGCCAGGATAGCGAGCAGTCTTCATTGATCCCTCTCTGTATGAGCCCAAGCGTTGATTCCGATTCCGTAACCGCGCAGCGCGGGGTGGAACGGGCGGAGCAGTCCGCGAGTCCGGTGCGCGGTCTTAATTTGCGGGCCGCGGCACAGCGCGAACCCTGAACGAAAGCCCTTTTGAAGTGTACTGGCCACGGGGACGCAGCGGGAAACCCAAGGGGGGATTGCCCTGAAAAACAGCCTATTTCCAGTATGCACCCCGGGCGAGTTGGGCGCATTTGGGCGGGCGTGCGTTGTACCACGGGGTGGGATAGCGGCTCAGGAGGGACAGACCGGCGAGCGCAGACGCTGCGAGGATTGGGCTGGGTGAGGGTTGCGATCTTTCACCGATGCGGCCAAAGCCGTGTTGCAAGGAGGCGTCACGCGCCGCCAGCACCCAGAAATCACCACCGTAAAAATCACCAAAAAGTGCTATCCTTGGTGATACGGAGGATGCGATGAGAGCTACAGTGGCACTCGATGACGAGTTGGTTCGCAAAGCCCAGGAGTTTTCAGGCGTAACGGAGAGAACAGCCCTGCTGCGCGAGGCTCTGAAGGCGTTGATTCACCTTGGGGCATCGCGCAGGCTTGCGGCGGTTGGAGGCACGGAGCCGGATTTGGAAGAGATCAAGCGGGTGAGGGCTGACGATCTATGATCCTGGCCGATACGTCGATCTGGGTAGACTATTTTCGCAAGGGCAACGCGGAGATGGAGGAGCGGCTGCGCAATGGGCAGATTGCGATGCATCCTTTTATCGTTGCCGAGATTGCGCTTGGCTCGCTGCGCGACCGGCGCAAGAAACTCGACGATATGGAGGCGCTGCTTGAGGTGAAGGTGGCGCAACTTGGTGAGGTGCGGCATATGATCGAGGCGCATGCTCTCCATTCGAAGGGCATTGGCCTCACCGATGCGCACCTGCTAGCCTCGTGCCTGATGACGTCGGGAACGAAACTGTGGACGCGCGACGGGGCGATGGAGAAGTCGGCCGGTGGGTTGGGGATAGCCGTTCTTCCGCGCTAAGATTTCGGCGGCGATCAATCGGCGCGGGGAGAGACGCGGTGCCGCCGAGTTAGGGGGCTGATCATGCAGGGATTGTTCCCAAGGATGCAGGAAGCGTGGCGCCAGACGCTGACGTTTGGACTGTCTTGCCTATTGGTAGAGGGATGCGCGATGGGCGCGTGGGCGCAGACGGGAACAGGAGGTGCGGCGACGCTCTCTTCGCGGATGGCAGGCGGGCAGGCGAGCGCTCAGGCTGAGTCTGCCAGCTACAAGCAGGTGCAGGCGCGGCTGGCGCAGGGTTGGAATACCTGGGATGTGCATAGCGTGACGACGCATGTGCTGCTGCCGCAGGGGTTGGCGATTCATGTGGGGATGAAGCACAACTCGACGCTGAACGGGGATGCGTTTCTGGGCGATGCGTTGATTGGGAGGCTGGACAAGGGCGCGGAGGTGGTGACGCCGGGGGCGCACGCGTGGGATGGAAGCTATACCGATCTGACGGTGGAGTGGAAGGGGCACAGGTGGCGCGTGGAGAGTGCGCATGTGGGCGACGATCTGGTGCTGCTGGTGACGCCGCTGGCGGGGAAGGCGCAGGCGACGCTGCCGCCGACTGTGGTGTTTTCAGTGAATTTTTTGTGGAATGCGCCGGGAACGACACTTAAGCACGGCAACTTTATCGAGATTCGGACCGGCACGCTCACGATTCCGGTGTATTGCGCCTGTGCGAATGTAGAGGACCGATCGAACATCAAGGCCGACATTCCAGTCTCGGGATCCTTCTTTGCGCTCGAGTTGGACAGCGCTGCGGGGGTAAGCACGGGAAAGCGCCGTGACCTTGCAGAGATTGAGCAGGTCGTCGCGCGGAGGAGAGAAGCCTACGAGAATTCGATTGCCGAGGCGGGCAAGAACGGGCCGATTGTGGATGCGATTGAGACCACGCTGGGGTGGGACACGATCTACGACCCGGAGAAGGAGCGGGTGATTTCGCCGGTGAGCCGGGTTTGGAGCGTGGGCTGGGGCGGGTACGTGCTGTTTGACTGGGACACGTTCTTTGCGGCGACGATGGCGGGCATCGGCAGCAAGGACCTGGCCTATGCGAATGCGCTGGAGATTCTGCGCGAGGAGACGGCGGAGGGGTTTGTGCCCAACTACGCGCGGGCGGGGGGATGGAAGAGTTTTGACCGCTCGGAGCCGCCGGTGGGTGCGATTACGGTGCTGGGGCTTTACCGAAAATTTCATGACCGCTGGTTCATTGAGGATGCGTTCGGGCCGCTGCTGAGGTGGAATCGGTGGTGGGCTGCGCATCGGGATATCGACGGCTACCTGGCGTGGGGCAGCGATGGGGATAACCCGCCGGGGAACCTGGACGATGGGTCGCGGGGGACGCGAGAGGGCGCAATTCTGGAGTCGGGGCTGGATAACAGCCCGATGTATGACACGGCCACCTATGACCCGAAGACGCATCTGCTGGAGTTTGCGGATGTAGGGCTGATGAGTTTGTATATCGCTGACTGCGATGCGCTGGCGGAGATGGCCGATGCGCTGGGCAAGCCGGCGGAGGCGAAGGAACTGCGCGAGCGCAGTGCCAGGTACCGGGCGAAGCTCGGGACGCTGTGGGATGAGAAGGCGGGGATCTTTCTGAATCGCGACTTGCACACAGGAGAAAAGTGCCTGCGGCTCTCGCCGACGAATTTCTATCCGCTGCTGGCGAAAGCTGCCACGCAGGAGCAGGCCAGGACCATGGTGGAGAAGCATCTGCTCAACACGAAGGAGTTTTGGGGCGAGTGGGTGATTCCGGCCATCGCGCGGGACGATGCGGCCTTTGCGGACCAGAACTATTGGCGCGGCAGAGTGTGGGGGCCGATGAATTACCTGGTCTATCTTGGGCTGGAGAACTACGAGGACGCGAAGGTGCGCAAGGATTTTGCGGGCAAGTCGTATGCGCTGTTCCTGAAGGAGTGGAGCGAGAAGGGGCATGTGCATGAGAACTACAACGCGACAACGGGCACGGGCGACGATGTGACGAGCAGCGACCGGTTTTACCACTGGGGCGCGCTGCTGGGGTATGTGGAGTACCATGAGCAGGGCCGTGCGGAGGAGGCCGGCAAGGCCGGGCGGTAGAGCGGCCTGACTCCGGCTGGGCTGGGACGGGTGGAAGCCGCAGGCGAGCCGGTTCAGGCCTTTGTTACCACTTCGTCATCAGGCCCGAGCAGCGCGGGTCTTCCATTTGAAAGCCGATGCTGTTGCAGCGGGAGTCTTCCACGTCAATGGTGCTGCGCGGTTGAAGGCCGTAGCAGCGCGGGTCTTCCAACTGGCTGATCCCGCCACCGAGCGGGTTGCAGCAGCGAGAGTCTTCCATCTCAGTTGCGACTGGTTTGCAACGATATTCTTCCATCTGAGTCCAACCTTCATTCAGCGCGGATTGGCGTGCAGGCGCGTTTTGAGCAGCCTCAAGTCAAGTTGACGCGGATGGCAGAAAGCAATCTGCTCAAAAGCAGACACGGCGTGATGGCCACGAGGGAGGCTTGGCGGCGGAGCGGCGCCGGCCGCTCGGGTCTTACGGTCAGCAGATCACTAGAACCAGCGGCGGCGGCGGCGGGAGATTGCCCAGATCGCGGCCATGGCCAGCAGAGCTCCGATGACCAACCATTCAAAGTCGCGGCTGCTGAAGTCCTGAAAAAGTCGAAGATCGAGCCGGCCCATCAGAGCCAGCGCATTGCTTATTGTGCTCAACATCTCTCATCTCCATCGATCGGTTCGTTTGTGGGCGTTGTGCGCGGACGCGAGGTCGTCGCACCGCTTGCGGCGGGGGCGGCAGGGGTGTGCGAGGCGCGCGGCAAGTCGTTCTATCTGAAGAGCCCCAAAAGGTAGCAGAGGAGAAGGATTAAAAGGATGGTGCCGAGCCCAATGCCGGCGCCTCCGCCGCTTCCCCAGCGGTTATAGCCGTAGTACCCTCCGCCTCCGCCGAGTACAAGCACAAGAACAACGATGAGCAGAATAATGAGCATTTCGAATCTCCTCTTTTCTGGATTGCAACCCCGGGCTATGCCGATTGGAAAACGCTGCTTCGCATGGAGGAGGCTGTGCAAGCGGGTTGGATAGGCGAGCTTGCAAACGGGGATTGTAGGGCCCCATTGCCTGTTCAGCGACCTGAGATCAGGGTGAGGCAGTGTGCTGGGACTGGGCTGCTCAATACCGCACATCGCGCCTCGGCGGCCATCAAGGCCGGTGAGAACGGGGCGAACGGCGGGATATGCGAAGGCTGCGCGCGCGATCAGGGGGCGGGGACAATCAAGGATTTTTGCGCATTCTGCTCAGGGAGCTGGTCAAGCAAGACCACGTTCAGCAGGGACTTGTGGACCTGGATGCGGCCGTCGTAGTCAATGAAGCCGAGTTTGCGAAAGCGATTCATGAAGAAGCTGACGCGGGAGCGGGTGGTGCCGATCATCTCGGCCAGGGTCTCTTGCGTGATGGGAGGGATGAAGGGGTCTCGTTAGCCCGCCTTGCCGAACTCGGCCATCAGCAAGAGGATGCGGGCCAGCCGCTTCTCACTGGAGTTGAAGAGCTGGTCGATCAGATCGGCCTGGGTGCGCATGCTGCGGTTGACCAGGAATTTGACGAAGAGGTCGCTGAAGGCCGGCTCCTGGTGCATGACGCGGATCATCTCGTCCCGGGTAATGACGAGGGCGGTGCAGGGGACGACAGCCGTGGCCGTGGAGAGGCGCAGGCCTGGCACGGCGGCCAGCGACTCCTCGCCGACGAAGTCGCCAGCGGAGAGAAGCGTGATGGTGGCCTCTTTGCCTTCGTGGGAGACGACCGTCACCTTTGCGCGGCCTTTTTGGAGAAAGAAGACGGCGTCTGCGGGGTCTCCCTGGCAAAAGAAGGCTTCTCTCGCCGCCAGCTCGATGATTCTTCGGCCCAGGCCGGCGTGGGCGAGAAACTCGTCGGGGTCAAACGCGGAGGCGTTCTTTTCGATGGCCATAGAACCTCCCTGGAGGTGGTTCGCGGGACTGTGACGGGTTGCGAAGATTGCTTAAAGGCTGCTGCAAGAGTGATGTAGAGAGGAGGACAATCGCATCTGGCGCAGCCAAACCGGCAACGCAGGCCCGAAGCACATCCTTGAGGAGCGGCAGCGAGATTCGGGTCAGACTTCCCGTACTTGAGGCCTGCTCCACTCAAGTCCTGTCCATCATCGCTCCGCACCAGAAACTAGTATGTTCCTTTTTGCTCACTGCGTGAGGGGTGATTTTGCCCGGCAGCCGGGTGACCTGGGGCAGCGATGGCCCAGGGCGCCGGCAGGGGCGGGCTTTGAAGGGCGCCGCGCGCGGAAAAGCGGAGGATCTCCGGGCGAAGGGCGGGTGCTGGAGCCTGTTCCCAACCGGGGGGCTTCTTTCAACGCCGCACTGCCGCGCTGCTACAATCTGAGAGGCCTGAATTGGGCCTATTTCCAGTGGTTTCAAGAGCAAGAAGTCAAGACCGATGGTCCTTCGCCTTTTCAATACCCTTACGGGACAACTCGACGAACTAACGCCTTCAGACGGCAAGGCGCTGCGGATGTACGCGTGCGGGCCTACGGTCTATGACTACGGCCACATCGGCAACTTCAGAACGTTTTTGCAGGTGGATGTGCTGCGGCGTTTTTTGAAGCTGATCGGCGTGCCGGTGCGGCACGTGATGAACATTACCGACGTGGACGACAAGATCATCCGCAACGCGGCGGCGGCCGGGGTGCCGATCGGCGAGTACACGGCGGTCTACGAGAAGGCGTTTTTCGAGGATCTGGAAGCGCTGCGCGTGGAGCGGCCGGAGCAGATTGCGCGGGCGACAGATCATATTGACCGCATGGTGAAGCTGGTGGAGCAGCTGGCGGCGGCGGGGGCGGCCTACCAGACTGAGGATGGGAGCTGGTATTTCAGGCTGGCGGCGTTTCCTGAGTACGGCAAGCTCAGTAAGAAAGATCTGAGCGGGATGGAAGACGGGGCCCGCGTGGACGTGGACGAGTATGAGAAGGACTCGGCACGGGACTTTGCGCTGTGGAAGGCGGCCAAGCCGGGCGAGACGAGCTGGGATACGGCGATTGGTCGTGGACGGCCGGGATGGCACATTGAGTGCTCGGCGATGGCGATGGAGTACCTGGGCGACAGCTTCGACCTGCATGCGGGCGGCGAAGACCTGATGTTTCCGCACCACGAAAACGAGATTGCGCAGAGCGAGAGCGTGACACACAAGCCGTTTGCGCGGCACTGGATGCATGTGCGGTTTTTGCTGGTGGACGGGCGCAAGATGTCAAAGAGCGAAGGGAATTTCTATACCTTGCGCGACCTGCTGCTGAAGGGGTACAAGGCATCGGCGATCCGGATGGCGTTGATTTCGGTTCCTTACCGGCATCAGTTGAACTTTACATTTGACGGGCTGATTGAGGCGACCAACGCGATTGACCGGCTGAGGAACTGCCATGACCGGCTGACGAAGGGGGTCTTCGCGGCCGGCGAAAGTCCCCAACTGCAAGCCGGGGCCGGCAAGGCGCAGGCGGACTACCTGGCAGCGCTGGCGAATGACTTGAATACGGCCGAGGCGCGAGCGCCGATCTTCGATCTGATTCGTGCGGCAAACACGGCGATGGACCAGGGACAGTTGAAGGCCGGGGACCGGGATGCGATTCTGGCCGTGCTGGCGAGTTTTGACAAGGTCTTTGACGTGATGGAAGACCACGACGCGGAGCCGACGCGGGCGGCGCTTGAGTGGGCTGAGCAGGCCGGACGGATGGGCGATGTGGCTCCGGAACTGCTGACGCGGCAAGGGCTGAGCGATGCGGATATTGACGCGCTGGTGGCAGAGCGGACGCTGGCCAAGAAGCAGCGCAACTTTGCCCGCGCCGACCAGATTCGCAACGAGCTGGCGGAGAAGGGCGTCGTGATTGAGGACTCGAAGGACGGAGTGCGCTGGAAGCGGAAATAACCCGGGCCACGCAACAATAAAAGGCGAGGAGGCAATCCCATGGAAGCGAACGAATCAACCGAGTTGCAGGAAGTTGCCGAACACGCGGAACACGAAGCGGCGCACCGGCCGGTGGCGTTTACGATGAGCGTGCTGGCGGTGCTGGTGGCAGTGATTACGGTGCTGGGGCATCGCACACATACCGAGGCGGTGCTGAAGCAGAACCAGGCGACCGACCAGTGGAACTACTACCAGGCGCACAAGATTCGCGCCAATGACACGGCGCTGGTGGCGGACTTGTTGAGCGTGGTTCAGATCGCCGACAAGGACGGGGCGAAGAAGCTGATTGCCGGCTACAAGGAGCACCAGGACAAATGGGCCGAGAGCCTGAAGGAAGAGCAGGAGACGGCCGAGGGCCTGGAGGCGAAGGTGGAGCACGCCGAGGCGCGCGCCAATCGCTTTGACCTGGCGGAGGCGCTGCTTGAGATTGCGCTGGTGATCTCGTCAGTGACCCTGCTGACGCGCGCACGGATCTACTGGTATGCGGGGCTGGTTTTCGCGCTGGGCGGGATTGTTTCAGCAGCGACGGTCTTCCTGCTGAAGTGAGGGCGGCAAGCGAGGCCGGTTACTCGGCGGGGAGTTGCTCCAGCTCTTCCACGGCGCGTGCGCTGACCTTTGCTGTGGTGAGCAGAAAGACGGCTACCAGGATGGCGGCCATGCCGGCGAACTCGGCGGCTACGGGACGCTCGTGGAGCAGGAAGATGCCCAGCAGCACGGCGACCACCGGGTTGACGTAGGCATACGACGTGACCTTGGCGACCGGCACGTGCTCGACCAGGTAGACAAAGGCGCTATACCCCAGCAGCGAGCCGCCGGTGATAAGCCATGCCTGTGCGCCGATGGACGCGGCATTGAGATGAAAGCGGGGCCACTCGCCCAGCGCCGTACCGAGCAGGGTGCTGAAGACGCCGGAGAGGAGCATCTGCCAGGCGGCGGCGACAAAGCTGTTGACAGGCAGGCGCGCGTGACGAGCGATGAGACTGCCGACCGTCCAGGCGAAGGCGCCGCCTAAAAGTACAGCCAGTGCGAGCAGGCGGGCGTGGTCGCCGGCCATGCCGGAGCGGAGGGAAGGCCCGACGAGCACGGCCAGCCCGGCAAAGCCCAATCCGATTCCCAGCCAGCCGCGGAGCGAGAGGGGTTCGCCGCCGGGAAGAAACACCTCAACCAGCGCAACGTAGAGCGGGATAACGGCGAGCACCAGCGAGGCCAGGCCGCTGGGCACGGTCTTCTCTCCCCACACCAGGGAGACGTTGCTGACGCTCAAGAGGAAGAAGCCGATGATGCCGAGGGTGAGCATGGTCTTGAGCGGGAAAACGATGCGGAATCCACGCCAGCGGCACCAGGCGAGGAGGATTGCGCCAGAGAGGATAAACCGCGTGCCGGAGAGCAGCAGCGCGGGCATGAAGGCTGTGCCGATGCGAATAGCCGTATAGGTAGAGCCCCAGAAAAAGTAAACAGCGGCAAAGGCCACAACGATAGAGGCTGTGGTGGCGGCCTTGGTTTCCGGGTGATTCGCTGGGGGCGCGGTGTTACCCATGGTTGCTCTTATGCTAACGCCATGATGGCCGGCAGCGGAGCAGGGGTTGGAAATCCGCTACCAGTGCGTGGTATTCTCTCGCGAGCGGGGATTTGATGCAAATGCATGCTGCCAGACAAGCGATTCTTGCGCCCACGAGGCGCTGGTCGCGGTCGCGCGCACGATTCATGTGCCCGCGCAGACACCTGCGCGTGTTGCCCATCCGCACCCGCCCCAGTCTCTTCGCCGGCGACTAGCCCTGCTGAAGACCCTCATCCGCTCAATCTTGCCCAGCCGGGCAACCATGAATGCGGGATTCCGCCACTGCGGAGTCCGTGGCCGCAGCCCATGATATGGGAAGGGCACAACCGGACCAGTCGAGGAGACAGGAAATGACCAAGCAAGAGATGCACGCACAGTTTGGACCCAAGCTCGTTTGTCCCGTTCCCGGTCCGAAGGCCAGGGCAGCGGTAGCGGCCGATACGCGTCTGATTTCGCCAAGCTATACGCGCTCGTATCCGCTGGTGGCGCAAAGCGGGCGCGGGAGTCGCGTGACGGACGTGGACGGCAACGAGTTTCTGGACTTTGCGGCCGGCATCGCCGTGGCGTCGACCGGGCATTGCCATCCGGAAGTGGTGGCGGCGATTCAGAAGCAGGCGGCCGAGCTGATTCACATCTCAGGCACGGATTTTTATCAGGAAAAGATGACCGACCTGGCCGACCGGCTGAGCGCCGTGGCGCCCATGCCGGGGCCGCACAAGTTTTTCTATGGCAACTCCGGCGCCGAGGCGGTTGAGTGCGCGTTGAAGCTGGCGCGGTATCACACCGGGCGGCAGCAGGTGATCTCGTTCTTCGGCGCGTTCCACGGGCGCACCATGGGCGCGTTGTCTCTGACCGCATCGAAGCCGCAGCAGAAGAGAAGGTTTTCGCCGCTGGTTCCGGGCGTGACCCACGTGCGCTATCCCTACGCTTATCGCGGCTGCACGGGCGGGGCGCAGGATGAGGAGGCCTTCAGCCTGGGCTGCGCGCGGCATATCGAGGAGAAGCTGTTCAAGACGATTTTGCCGCCGGAAGAGGTAGCGGCCATCTTCGTTGAGCCCATCCAGGGCGAGGGCGGCTACGTGGTGGCGCCAGACAACTTTATGCGCGAGCTGCGGGCCATCTGTAACCGGCACGGAATTCTGCTGGTGGTGGACGAGGTGCAAAGCGGCGCGGGGCGCACCGGCAAGTGGTGGGCTGTGGAACATACCGGCGTGGAGCCGGACGTGGTGTGCATCGCCAAGGGCATTGCCAGCGGCATGCCGCTGGGCATTTGCATGGCCAGGGCAGAGGTGATGGACTGGGTTCCGGGCTCGCACGCGTCGACGTTTGGCGGCAATCCGGTTTCAATTGCCGCGGCGCTGGCCACGATGGACGTTCTCGGGCGGGAAGGGCTGGCCAATGCGGCGCGCGTGGGCGGAATGATGCTGGAACGGCTGAGGGGCTGGGTGAAGGCACACCCGCTGGTGGGCGACGTGCGCGGACGCGGACTGATGATCGGCATTGAACTGGTGAAAGACAAGGCGACCCGCGAGCCGGCAGCTTCGCTGCGTAATCGCGTGGAGGAGTTGGCGTTCGAGCGCGGATTGATGGTGCTGGGCTGCGGAGAAACGACCGTGCGTCTTTGCCCGTCGTTGATCGTGAAGGAAGAAGAAGCGACGGTGGCGTTGGATATTCTGGAAGAGGCGTTGACCGCGGTAGAGAAGGAACATGCGGGTGCGCTGGCGGCAGTCTAATGGCGTATGTAAGCGAAGAGGGCGTCCGCCGCGGCGGACGCCCTTTTAGTTCCTACTTGATCGTCTCCTCGATGCGCATGTTGGCGATCTCTGAGGTGCGGTGTGCGGCGCGCTCAAGATTCTGCGCCATCTCTTGCGTGGCCAGGTGTTGCTCTTCGGCAGCGGCGGCCATCTGGTGAGAGAGGCCGGAGAGATCTTCAGTCTGTCCGGAGATGCTTTCAATGGCCTTCATGGCGGTGGCAAGATCGGCGCCAATCAGCGAGACCTTGGCCTGAATCTCAGCGGTTGCCGAGGCGGTTTGCTCGGCCAGCTTTCTCACTTCGCTGGCCACCACGGCAAAGCCCTTGCCGTGGACGCCGGCCCGGGCTGCCTCAATGTTGGCGTTGAGGGCCAGCACGCTGGTCTGGGTGGCGATGGAGGCGATCAGCTCCGCCACCTTGGCCACGCCGCTGGATGAAGCGCGCAGGCTGTGAATGGCGGTTTTGCTCTCGTCGCTGGCGGCGCGCGACTTCTCGGCGGCCTGGGCCACGTCTGTGGCATTTTTGGCGATCTCGGCAATGCTGGATTCAATCTCATGCGTGGCTGTGGCCACCATCTGGAGATTGCCGTTGAGGTGCTCGATGTCGTTGCGCTGCGCCTGTTGGGCCTGGCGGAGCGCTTCGACTGTCTGCTGCGTGCTGATGCCCCAAATCACGACCGCACCGAGGTATTCGCCGTGCTGGCCGACCATGGGCTCAACTTCAAGGTCAAGCTTTACGGGGCCCAGCGGGATGGTAGCCTTGTGCGGCAACTGGTGCGCGCCCTGGGGATGCTTGGCGCCGAGAATTCTGTCGATGTTGGACGGCGACTTGTGAAAGATGTGAATGGTGTTGCCGACGATCTTGTCGACCGGCACGGGAAGATGCTGTTGCAGGCTGAGCAGGGTCTTGCGCGAGGAGCGGTTGAGGTAGCGCAGAATCAGATCGCGGTCGCAGAACATGGCGTTGACGGGCAGAGCGTCCATGGCATACTCAAACCTGCGATCGACCGCGGTTCCGGCAGCGGGCTCAGGGTGCGCGTCGGGCGCGTTAGAAACCGGCGGCGCCTGAGCGCCGCGCTGAGAGAACAGACCTGTGAATACACCAAGCGACATAACCTGACCTTCCTCCTCAGTACAAGATCAGTTTCCTTCGGCCGGTGCGATTTGCCAGGCGTGAATTTGGCGAGGAGAGAGCGCTTGTTCCGGAGGGGAACTGGCGGGTTCCAATTTGGAAGAGCGTTTGAAACAAATTGGATTTGCGCCTTTGAGCCGGGCGGCGGAAAATGGTTGCGCATGGGATGGATGGAGCAGGCGCGGATTGAGTGGCTGGAGCGAACGCTGGCCGGGTTGAATCGGACGCCGCGGCGGCGCAGCGGCGACGGGATGGCTGCCCACCTGGCTGTCGGCCTTGAAGGCGAGGATGCGGCGTGCTTCTATCTGCGGCGCAAGGGCTATATTGTGGTGGCGCGGCGCTGGTCTTCAGGCGAGCTGCCGGGCGATGTGGACCTGATCGCCTGGAAGGGGCCGCTGCTGTGCTTTGTGGAAGTGAAGACCCGGACGGCGCGCGATGCCAGCCCGGCCGAGATTGCCGTGGACGAGCACAAGCGCAACATTTTGCGCAAGCTGGCGCGGCAGTATGTGCGGCAGCTGCCGCAGGAGACGGCGCCGCCGGTGCGGTTCGATATTGTCAGCGTTTATCTGGTGCCGGGGGAAGAGAGGCAGTTTGTCCACTTCGAGGGCGCCTTTGGGGGAAGCGAGCGGCCGGAGCGGGATGCGGTGTAGCTTGCGCTGGGGGCAAGCAGCGGCTAGCCTTTTGCGTCTTCAAACTCTTCGTGCCAGGCCATCTGGATGGCTTCAAGGCGCGGCTCGTTGGACTTGGCGGGGTCATCGGCGAAGCCTTCGAGCTCAGTGACGTAGCGATGCAGGTCAGTGAAGCGGACGGTCAAGGGGTCGAGGCCGGGGAACTTCTCCTGCAATTGAATGCCGATCTCTTCGGCGTCGGTCCAGAGGATTTCGCGGGGCATGGGCGTGCTCCTTACTTTTGTTCGGCGAGGGTGAGGGGCTTGCCTTCGGAAACGTAATTGCGGTTCCACTTGGGGATCTCGACTACGTAGTCGCCGGGGCGGGTGATGATGGCCTGGCAGCCAAGGCGGGAGTTGAGCTGCTGATCGGCGGCCATGTCGAGGCGGTCGATCTCGTCGTCGTCGGCCTCGCTGATGCCGGCCTGGTCCTTGATCCACAGGTGGCAGGTGGTGCAGGCGCAGGCGCCTCCGCAGGCGTGGTCGAGAAAGATGTCGAAGTTCTCGGCTACGTCGAGGAACGACATGGGCTTGCCGTGGTGCAGATAAGGCATGGATCCGAATTCGAATTCGACCGTCTTGCCTTCAGGCTGAAAGGTGACGCGGACGAGCTTCTCGGGGGGAATCGATTTTGCTGTTGCTTCGCTCATGGGATTCATCTCTTTCGTTCGGGCTTCAGTTCGGGAATTGACGGGAAGCGAGGCCGTGAAAAGCATACCTTGGGGGCTGAAGCCCCGCACCTTTTTGTTTCGATCAATCGGCGCGTCTAAAGCCGCGCCCTTTCAAAACATCCGGGGCAGGCTGGTGGCAGAAGCGCCCTTTCAGAGATTCGCCAATGCCCTCCGCGCTATTTGAACTCGGCCGGAGCCATGGCGTGGGGGGCGGTAACGGCCTCGCCGAGGTCTTTGCCGGCGGAGCTCATGGTTTTTCCGCGGATGGCAGTGGAGACGGCGGCTTCCATCATCAGTTCGGCAAAGCGGCGGGTGGCCTGGTCGAGCGCGAGGGTTGCGGCGCGGATTGCCGGCGCGTCGTCGGTCTGCTTGATGGTGTCGAGTTGGTCGCTTGCCGACTTGATCGCGGCCTGCTCGTCCGCGGTTAACATCTCCCAGGCGGGGCTCTGCGGGGCGCGCTCGACGGCGGCGAGAATGGTTTCGGCCTCGTTGCGGGCTTCGATGAGCAGGCGCTTGGCGAAGTCTTCTTCAGCGTGGTCGAAGGAGTCGAGGATCATGCTTTCGACCTGCTCGTCCGTCAATCCATAAGTAGGCTTGACTTCGATCTTTGCGGCTTGCCCCGAGCGCTGCTCGCGGGCGGTGACTTTGAGAATGCCGTCTGCGTCGATGAGGAATTTGACTTCGATGCGAGGCAGGCCGGCGGACATGGGTGGAATGCCTTTGAGGTCGAAGCGAGCCAGCGAGCGGCAGTCGGCGGCGAGTTCGCGCTCGCCCTGGACGACGTGGATGGCGACGTTGGTCTGGCCGTCAACGCCGGTGGTGAAGTGCTCAGTGGCGGAGGCGGGGATGGTGGAGTTGCGCTGGATGATGCGCGCGACGGTTCCGCCGAGGGCCTCGATGCCGAGCGAAAGCGGCGTCACGTCGAGCAGCAGCATCTCTTCGGTTGACTTGGAAGCTCCGGCCAGAATGTCGGCCTGGACGGCCGCGCCGAGAGCGACCACTTCGTCGGGGTTTAGCTCGGTGTGAGGCTTTTTGCCGCGGGCGGCGAGATGGAAGAGATCGTCGACGAGCTGACGCACGGCGGGGATGCGCGTCGATCCGCCGACGAGAACAACCTCGTCAATCTGCTCGGGCGTGAGGCCGGCATCGGCGAGGGCCCGCTTGCAGGGGCCTGCGGTGCGCTCGAGGATGGGTTCGATCAATAGTTCAAAGACGCCGCGTGGAATCTCGCGCTGATAGCGGTCGCCGTTGGGCAACTCGATGTCAAAGTGCGCTGCCTGCTCGGACGAGAGCGCGATCTTGGCCTCAATAGCGGCTTTGCGCAGTGCCTGGACCGCGCCGGGATGGCCGCGCAGATCAACGCCGTGCTCGGCGTGAATCTCGTCGAGTGCGATGGCGAGCAGCAGGTTGTCAATGTCGTCGCCGCCCAGGTGGGTGTCGCCGTTGGTTGACTGTACCTCGAAGATGCCGTCGCGGAGCTTGAGGATGGAGATGTCAAAGGTGCCTCCGCCAAAGTCGTAGACGGCGATGGTGCCCTCTTTGGCGCGATCGAGGCCGTAGGCAAGCGCGGCGGCGGTGGGCTCGTTGACCAGGCGCAGCACTTCAAGGCCGGCCATGCGGCCCGCGTCTTTGGTGGCCTGACGCTGCGCATCGTTGAAGTAGGCGGGGACCGTGATGACGGCCTGCGTGACCGGCGCGCCGAAGAAGCGCTCGGCGTTGCGCTTGAGCTGGCGCAGGACGTAAGCGGAGATTTCAGGCGGAGTGAACTTGAGCTCGCCTAGCTGGATGCGCGGGACTTCTCCGGCTTCGACATCGTCGGCCAGGCGGAAGGGGAACATCTTGAGCTCGCTCTGAATCTCTTCAAGGCCGCGGCCCATGAGACGCTTGACGGAGTAGATGACGCGCTCGGGAGTCTGGATGAGGGATTTGCGGGCGCTGTTGCCCACGGTAACGGTGGGCCTGCCGCCGCCGGGCGCAGGGGGATCGAGCGCCACCACCGAGGGAACCAGGTTGGAGCCGTCAACGCCGGGAATGACCACCGGCGCATCGCCCTCCATGTATGCGACGAGGGAGTTGGTGGTGCCCAGGTCGATGCCAACTACGCGGCCAGTCGAGTTCAAATCCGCCATGTCTATTTATTTAGCTCCCAGAGTCTCGGTCACGTCGCGAACCAGATTGCTGAGGTAGCGCCGGCGATCGAGCAGAGCCACCATTCGTTTTTGTGCGGCCAGGCGGGCGGTCTCATCGCCTTCGTCCCAGATCTTCCACTCGCTGAGCAGGTCGCGGTCTACGGCTTCAAGCAGAGAGGTGAATTTGGCTTTTGCTTCAGAGAGGCTGGCCTGGAGAGCCGGGTCTTCTTCGCCCATGCGGCGGGCCATGCGCATCTCTTCAAGCTGCATATTGAGTTCGAAGACTTCTTCCAGCAGGTCGGCGGGTGTTCGCGCGGCCTTTTCTTCTTTGCCGTCGTGGCCCGGGCCAATCTCAGCACCCAGAAGCTTGAGCAGGTACTCAGTGCGGCGCAGGGGATCTTTGAGGGTGCGATAGGCGTCGTTGAGCAGCGCGGTGTCAGCCAGGCTCCATTGCTTTTCGTTATCGAGGGCGCGGGCAAAGCGATCAGGATGGAGCTTGCGGCTGAGGCGATGGAACTCGTGCTCGAGCGCGGGCAGATCGAGTTGCAGGTGGGGCTTGAGGGCGAAGACTGAAAAATAATCGCCTCCCGGGGGAGGCTGAATCTTGCTGCAATGGGGGCAGAAGAGGGTGGAGTCGTTGTGTCCGATAGAGCAGGACCAACAGGCGACCGGCACGGCGGAATCGAGGACTTTCAACATGATTTGAACCCCAGCAACGGAACTTAAGAGAAGGACGAACCGCAGCCGCAGGAGTGCTTGGAGTTCGGATTGATGAAGTTGAATCCCTGCCGCATCAGCGTTTCTTCATAGTCGAGGGTCATGCCGTGCAGATAGAGGAACGATTTGGGGTCGACGAAGACGCGGACGCCGTCAAAGTCGTAGATGCGGTCGCGCTCGCGGGGCCGGGTATCGAATTTGATGGAGTAGGAGAGGCCGGAGCAGCCGCCGCCCAGTACGCCGAGGCGCAGGCCGCCCTCTTCGGGCGAGACGCCTTCCTTGGCCATGGCCACGCGAATGCGCTTGATGGCGCGGTCGGTCACTTGCAACCCACCTGCGGTGGGGCCAACTCCGCCTGCGGCGGGCGCCTGCGGTGGTGTCACGGAGGCGCCTTCAGCGGGTTTTGATTCGATGGATACCATGTTCGCCATAACGTGCCTTCTTGTTTCTTGTTCCCGAGTTCCTTAGCGGCGCGGCCGAGGCCGCGCCGCTTGCGCGGAAAGGGGAAGCATCTTACGGCATTTTCTGAATCAATGTGGGGTTGGAGAGTCCGTGTTGGGTGGATTTATCTTGAGGAAAAACCCACTAGGCAGTTGCGGCCTCTCGTACCACCAATTCAGAAAATGCGTTAATGAGCAGCGGTTGCGTTGGCGGCGTCTGCCGTCTCGGCTGCGCCGTTCTTCTTTTTCCAGTCGCCGATGGCGGCGCGGATGGCGTCCTCAGCCAGCACCGAGCAGTGAATCTTGACCGGCGGCAGGGAGAGTTCTTTCACAATGTCAGTGTTCTTGATCTCGAGAGCGTCAGAGACCGTCTTGCCCTTGATCCACTCGGTGGCCAGCGACGAGCTGGCAATGGCCGATCCGCAGCCAAAGGTCTTGAACTTGGCTTCTTCAATCACCTGGGTTTCGGGGTTGACGCGAATCTGGAGGCGCATGACGTCGCCGCACTCCGGCGCGCCGACCAGGCCGGTGCCGACTTCAGTGGAGGCCTTGTCGAGCTGGCCCACGTTGCGAGGATTGTTGTAGTGGTCGATGACCTTGTCGCTGTATGCCATGTGTTGCTCCTTGGGTTGCGGGGGGAAGCCGCTGTTCAAAGCTTTTAGCTGTTAGCTCTCAGCTTTCAGCTTGTCCAGCTCTTGTGGTAGCTGAGAGCTGAAGGCTGAAAGCTGCTGTTTAGTGTGCCGCCCATTGAATCTTGGTGAGGTCGATGCCTTCTTTCACCATTTCGTAGAGCGGAGAAAGTTCGCGGAGCTTCTTCACAATGTCAATCACCTTGGCGGCAACATAGTCGACTTCGGCCTGGGTGTTGAAGCGGCCAAGGCCGAACCGAATCGAGCTGTGAGCCACATCGTCGCCCAGGCCCAGGGCCTTGAGAACGTACGAGGGCTCCAGAGTGGCAGAGGTGCAGGCCGAACCGCTGGAGACGGCGACGTCGTTGATGCCCATCAGCAGCGACTCGCCCTCGACATAAACAAAGCTCATGTTGAGGTTGCCGGGGAGGCGATGCTCCCACGAACCGTTGACGTGAACGTAATCGAGTTCAGACTCCAGCTTTGCCTTGAGGCGGTCACGGAGGCCGGTCAGGTACGCGGCTTCAGACGACATCTCTTCACGGGCGATCTCGCAGGCCTTGCCGAGGCCGACGATGCCGGGGACGTTGAGGGTGCCGCTGCGCATGCCGCGCTCGTGGCCGCCGCCGTCGATCTGCGCGGCGATCTGGACGCGGGGGTTGCGGCGGCGCACGTAAAGAGCGCCGACGCCCTTGGGGCCGTAGACCTTGTGGCCGGAGAGCGAGAGCACGTCAATGTTGTCGGCGATCACGTTGATGGGTACCTTGCCGACGGCCTGCACCGCATCGGTGTGGAAGAGGATGCCCTTCTCGTGGCAGAGCTTGCCGATCTCGGCGATGGGCTGAAGGACGCCGATTTCGTTGTTGGCGGCCATGATGGAGACGAGGATAGTTTTGTCGTCCATGGCGCGCTTGAGGTCTTCAAGATCGATGAGGCCGTCTGCCTTTACCGGCAGATAGGTGACGCGATAGCCGTGCTTCTCAAGGCGCTTGCAGGTGTCGAGCACGGCCTTGTGCTCAGTGACCTGGGTGATGATGTGGTTGCCGCGCTCGCGGTACATTTCGGCGATGCCCTTGATGGCCAGATTGTTGGACTCGGTGGCGCCGGAGGTGAAGATGATCTCCTTGGCGGTGGCGCCGATGAGCTTGGCGATCTGCTCGCGGGCAATTTCAACGGCCTGCTCGGCTTCCCACCCGAAAGAGTGGTTGCGGCTGGCCGCGTTGCCAAACTTGTTGGTGAAAAAAGGCATCATCGCTTCCAGAACCCGCGGGTCAAGGGGGCTGGTGGCGTGATTATCCATATAGATAGGCAGGGTTACGCCTGCGGGAACTTCTACGTTGCTGGCAATTGTGCTCATTGCTGACTCCATCCTTAGGCTTGGCTCCGCTCAGCGCGGAGGGGGAAAACCGCATTACAACGTGAGTGAAACCAACTGGGCTGCTTCGTGCGCCGGCAAGGCGGGCTGTTCGTGCTCGGCCAGATCCTGAATGCTGATGCTCTTGAGTACGCCGGCGATGGTCTCGTTGACGCGGGCCAGCGGCTCTTTGACGGTGCAATTGGGGGTGAGTTCGCAGCTCTTGGCGCCCTTGGTGCACGAGGTGATGAAAAACGGGCCGTCGATGGCGTGAATCACTTCGTAGGCGGAGATCTCGCGGGCGTCCCGTGCCAGGGCATAGCCGCCATTCATGCCGGCGTGGGATTTGAGCAGGCCGCCTTTGGTGAGCAGTTGCAGAATCTTGGCCAGCAGTTGCGCCGGAATGCCGTAGGCGTCGGAGATGTCCTTGGCGCTGAGGGCAGGCGTCTCCGGGTGCTCGGCAAGGTACTTGAGAGCGATCAACCCGTAATCGGCTTTTTTGGTGAGCTTGAGCATTGAATATCCGACTTCTTCGGTCCGTGTTTAGTATACGACCATTTCTGTCGGGATTTCAAGTGGGGAGCGGAATTTGTGCGCAGAGGGGATTGGATTTCTTGGTACGGAGCCGGATATTCAGCAAATAGCGGTTTTAAACTGTGCAAAATCCCGCTACAATTCTGCGGATAGAGCAACCATTCCAACCGATTCAGCGAGCGATGGCAACCGTCTGTAAACACCCGAGGGTACGAGTCGTCTCCCGGCACGAAGACACCGAGTATGTCGAGTGCCTGGAGTGTGGCGAAGTCTTTGACTCCGAAGAGTTTCGCGATATGGAGATTGAAGAAAACGCCGAACCGGAGGACGCTGTAGACGAACTCTGACCGACTGCCAGGAACAGGCGCTATTTGCTGCCGGCGCCGTTGGGGGCCTGGGCTCCTACCCTTCGCGCCGCGACCCACGCATAATTGAGGCCCGAAATTACGGTGAGCGCCATGGTTGCCCACAGGGCCCACGTTTTGAATACCACAACCCAGTCGGCCGCATAGATCTGGTGCAGCAGCACCGAGGCCACTGCGGCTACCTGGGCCAGGGTGTTGGCCTTGCCAAAGATGCTGGGGGTGAACTCGCGCCGGCCCACCGCCGCGTAGAGAATGGCAGCAACCACCAGGATGCCTACATCGCGACCGAAGACCATGACCGTGACCCGCGCCGGAATCAACCCCTCATGCATGAGCACCAGGAACAGGGTGCTGAGCAGCAGCTTGTCCGCGACGGGGTCAAGGTATTGGCCGAGCTGAGTGCGCTGCTTGAGCAGGCGCGCCACGGTGCCATCCAGCGCGTCGGTGAGCCCCGCGGCAAGGAACAGGCCAAAGCTGAGCGCATAGTGGTTATCGAGGATGGCGGCCACCAGGAAAGGGGCCAGGCAGATGCGCAGCAGCGTGAGCAGATTGGGAGCAGTGCGGAACGGGTTCAGCTTTGGGTACGAGGCGTCTATCATGGCAGATTCTAGAGATCGGGCGGAGCGAATGCCGACACTGGCCGGCGACCGTTTGCGGCGTCGGGCAAGGCGGTGTTGCTTGTCAGTCCCCGATGGTACAGCATGGCGGCGTGGCTGGTCAGCAAGGCTTTCGCGAGCGGTGCCGATCCTGATAGACTAAGTTATATCGTTGTGCAGGCGCGTAGCTCAGTTGGTTAGAGCGCTTCCTTGACACGGAAGAGGTCGCTGGTTCGAATCCAGTCGTGCCTACCATATTTATCAATAACTTACAGCAATTCGACCGTTTTCTCCAACCCGAGATTCAACCCGAGATTCCTCAAGTGCTCCAGCGTACACTTCCGGAAACCGTGCCGGCAGACGCTGGGCTAGGCGGCCTCGACAGCATTCACCTTCTCAGCTACCAACTCGGCCAGGGATGCGAGGTCGGCGGGGAAGCGTGCGCGATCCTGGGCGGGCAGCACTGCGAGCAGCTCGGGATAGGGGGTGGCTTCACAGCCCGGGAAGGCGGGGAAGCCCACTGTGTCGGCCATTCTGCAACTGAGGCTGATGAGCGCCGGCATCTCCCATGGGATGTTGCTGGCGTGGGGCGTGTGGTGCTCGGCGACGATGGCTTCAAACTCTCGGGGCAGTTTCCAGTCGGTAACGAGCTGGCGGCCGGTCTCGCAATGGTCCCAGCCAAACAGGTCGCGCTCGCCCTGCAGGATGCTGGCCGGACTTCCGGAGTGAGAGCCGAGCAGGAGCGCGAACTCCTTGGGGCGGATGACGGCCAGGGCCAGCCGGCCGATGTCGTGCATCACTCCGCTGGTGTAGGCAATGTCTTTGTTCAGGGCCCCGGCCACGGCCATCTGCTCGGCGATGAGCGCGCAGGCCAGGTTATGACGCCACAGGGCGCGCATGGCGGGCTGGCTGAGGGTCTTGCCCATATAGGCGCGTACGCCCACCGTGAGGCACAGGCCCTGAAGATTGTTTGCGCCCAGCACGGCAATGGCCTGAAGGATGGAGTTGGAGGGAAAGCGAGGCGCGTAGAGCATGGAGTTGGCGATGGTGAGCACTTCGCTGGCAAAGGCCGGATCGGAGGCTATGAGATCGCTCAACTGGTTGAGCTGCACATTCTCGTTGTTCACCAACTGCAAGACGCGCAAGGCAACCTGGGGAAACGGCGGCAGGCGCAGGTGGGCCCATGCGTGACTGCCGGGCTCGAACCCTCGTTTCCACGGTTGCGTCAACACAGTCTCCTCCGGCGCCCGGCATTGATTGTCCGGCGACTCCCGGTAACTGATGTCTTCGGCGAAGAGGGGCGACGCTTGAGAGAGTCTGCGATCGGCAAACGAGCAGAGTTTCAATATGGGGCAAGAGGCTGACACAGGAATTGGCTGCGTGGAACATGACAGAAGCAAAATTCTGAAAAAATAAGTTACTTCTCAGAAGACTCGGCGCTATTCCTTCGACAAGCCGGAATCAGGAACTCAAGCGAACGCGTTTCACAATTCGGCGGCCGCTCTGGTCTATGCCGGGAGTTACCTCGTCCTCCAGCTTTTGCCGTCGGAGCTGATCCAGATCTGGTTGCTGTCAGTAACCAACTCAAAAACCCCAGGCAATCCGGGCAGATTGGGTTGAGGGGCGGCATTGCTGTCGAGGCCACGCTGCACGCGCACCAGGACGGCATGGCCGGTCCACTGTTGCGGCACGGATTTCCAGGTTGCTCCAGCATCCTCGCTGACAAACAGGGAACCCGCCGCATCAAGGGCAAGCCTGCGCCGCTGTGCGGCTGCCGAGGAGATGGCCGCGAGGCCGCTGGGCAGATTTGCCGACGGCGGCCTTGAGACTGTGGCCCCGCCGGCCATGAGAGACGGGGCTGAGGGCGCAAAGCCCCCGTTGAAGGCCGCGGTGGTCTGGACGGCGGGGGTGGCAGCAAGGGCCTTGCCGGCCTGGGCTTCGCTCTGTTCCATGCGGGCTTTGAACGTGGCCTGGGTTGTGCGGGCGGCGTGGGCGGCGCTTGCCAAAGTGGCCTTTGCGTGCTCCTGCTGCTGCTGCCATGCGGCCACGGCGGCCTCGGCCTGCGGCTGCCGCGGGGCCTGCTGCGCCAGTGCATTGGGCCCGGCGGCGGTGGGCGCCATGGCGATGGTTTGCGGCTCCGCAGTGGCTGGGTGGGCGTTTACGCTGTCTGCGGCGATTGCGCCAGAAGAGGCGGGCTGGGGATACGCAGCGCCGGCCGGCTCGCCGGCTTCCGCCGAGACAGCGCTCTGCTTTGCGGCTTTCACGGGTGGCGGCGCCGCGGCTTCACGCTGCGATTGCTGCGCCGGCTGCTGCTCAAGGGATGAAACTGGCACGGCGATCTGACCCGCGGGCGCATTCCGCGCGATTTCAGTCGCAGCCGATGGCTGCCGCATGTGGATCAGCACCGCCAGCCCGGCGATGAGCGCAAAGGCCGCGGCCGGAGCCCAGACAAGCTGCCAGTTCCGGTACCAGGGAACCTGCTGACGGCTCGATTGTACGACGGGCACAGCCGCAGGCGCTTCCGCTTCCGCCGCGGCCTGCTGGGCGAGAAACACGATTTCCCGGCAGCGGCTGCACGACGCGATGTGGCCGAGAACGTGGGCGCGCTCCGGGGCGGGCAGCGCCTGCTCAAGGAAGGCGTTGAGGCTCTCCGAGTCAGGATGCTGGTCAGGATGAATCTCGGGTTGGAGCGCTCGATTCATAAGGCAACCCTCTCTTGGAACGTCTCCGGTGGAGGATTTTGCAGAAGATTCTTCAAATTCATATCCAGATCGCGTGGATCGGCGCCGAGAGCCTCGCGGGCAGCGCGGCGGCTGAGGCCGGCAGACTCGAGATTCTTGAGCACCTGCTTTCTGAGGCCGTCGACGGCGCGGTGCAGTTTGCGGCTGATGGTTGCTTCATGGACGCGGATCACTGAGGCGATCTCGGCCAAAGTGCGGCCGTCTAAATAATAAGATGCCAGCAAAAAGCGAGTTTCAGGCGGCTCGCGGCGCAGGGCAGACTCAACCGCCGCGGTGAGAGGCAGCAGCTCTGAGGTGGCAGGCAAGGGCTCGGGCTCGGCAGCGGGAGCGTCGTAGTCTTCAATAGGCTCTTCGCGGCGGCTGCGGCGGAAGTGGTCCACGTGGCGCTGGGCGAGCGTGGTGCGCAGCCAGCCGATAAGAGAGCCGCGGCCCTTATACGAAGCCAGCGGCGAGCGGCGCTGGCCCTCGCGCTCGGTAAGGCCGTAAAGCTCGGCGTAAAGCTGGCCGGCCAGGTCGCGGCCCACGGTGTCGTTGCCGGTGATGGCGACGGCGGCGCGAATCAACTGCTGCTCATACATCGCAACAAAGTGTTCCCAGGCACGCTCGTTGCCGGCGGCGCAAGCCTGCGCCAGCACCAGATCGTTGAGCCTGAGGGCGGCAAACCAGGTTTGCTGTTGCGGGCGGGTCGCTGCTTCAAGCGGTTTGTCCAGATTGCGGAGGATCCGGTTGAACTCGGCTTGCGGCAGGCCCCAGGACGCCGCATCGCACTGGCGCCAGAGCTCTTCAAGCAGGGCGGGATGCACGGCCAGCGGCGCTGCGGCAACGGCGGCTGCGGACAGGTTCTCAACGGGTTGAGCCGGCGTCATTCCCACGCCCTCAAGATATCCCACAGGCCCCAACAAAAAAAGCTGCAAGAAGGTCGCCGGTTGGCGTTCCTGAGTCATGAGCCGGAGAAAGTCAGAGCCGGCGAAGGAGGATTATGAAGAATCTGGCAAGGTTTGGGTTGGCGGGAGCGGCGTTGCTTGCGCTCGGTGTGTTTTATCACGGCAGCGGAGTGGAGGCGGCCGGCGGGCCGCGAGATGTGGTTGTAGACGCCTATCGGGTGCTGCCGCCCATTGAGAGCGGCAACCTGCTGCTCTTCCCGGTGGTTGCAGCAGGCAGCCAGGCTGCGGGCGCAACGCCCTTTCTCACGCTCGACGAGGGAATCAAAAGCGGCGAAGTGGAAGTGACCGAGGCGGGCCGGGTGCGCGGGCTGGTAAGGCAGCGCGGTACCACTGCGGTTCCGTCCTATCGGGATGACCGTTATCGCAACGACGCGATTCCGGAGCAGCCCGATGTTTACCACGGCGACCAGGTGAACACGCTGGTGCTGGTGAATCACTCGAGCAAGCCGCTACTGCTGCTGGCGGGCGAGATTGTCACCGGCGGCAAGCAGGATCGCGTGATCGCCAAGGACCGCATTGTGCCGGCAGGCGGCGATCCGATTGACCTGGGCGTCTTTTGCATAGAGCCGGGGCGCTGGACGGCGAGTTCTGAGACCTTTGGTGCTTCAGGCACGGGCGTGGCGCACAGCTTTATGGTGCAGCCCACGGTGCGGCAGAAGGCGATGGTGGCCAAGGACCAGCAGCAGGTGTGGGACTCAGTGCGCGGCAGCATTGCGCAACTGGACGTGGCGGCTGCTCCGGCTGCCTCAATGCCCAGGGCCGGCAGCTATGGCTATGGCTATGACGGCGGCACCACCAGCTATGCGCAGACCATGCAGAACAGCGCAGTGAGCGAGAAGGTGGATGAAGCCGCCGCGCCGGTGATGCAGGCGCGCGAGCAGGTGCTGAAGCAACTGCGCGACGAACACGCGGTTGGCGTTGTGGTTGCGGTGCGCGGCGAGATTGTGTGGGCTGACCTGTTTGCCGGCTCCGATCTGCTGGCGCGCTACTGGACCAAGCTGGTGCGGTCGTATGCAGCCGAGAGCCTGACCAGCGGCGACAGCCATCAAGCGCCCACCGTGGCCGACGCGCAGCGTTTTCTCAATGCACCCTCTGGCGGAACAGAGACCAGCGAGGGCGATGTGGGCGTGTACCGCTATCGCGAGCTGCGCTCCGGCGGCACGGAGACCTTTGTGCTGGAGTCGCTGCTGCCGGGAGCCGCCTACGATGTGCACATCAGCAAGCTGAAGCTGAGAGATGCGGAGGCGCGCATCCAGCGGCCGCGCACGCCTCATCCGCAGATTTACCGCTGACGTTCAGCGGTTTCGCGATAGTCCGTGAGGGCTGACGGAGATGCAGGACCGCGGCGGCTGTTTAAGGCGTTGCGGTCTTGCCTGTCTGCCCCATCCGAGCCAGGCGGGGAACGGCGATCAGGGTCACGGCGAAGACAAAGATTGAGGCGGCGATGAAGCCGAGGTTTCCGTGGCGCAGGTCTTCAAACAGCAGCTTGGCAGCGACAAAGACCAGCGTGGCGTAGGCCAGCCAGTTCAGCTCAACGCGCTGCCAGCGCGAGCCGGCAAAGGCCAGCGCAAGCGCCAGAATGCTGAGGGTGAGGGTACGGAAGAAGGCAAGTTGATAGGCGGTGCCCGTGAGGCCAAAAGCGGCTAATCCCTGCACGGCCAGCGCGGCAAGGGCACAAGCGGCCAGCGCCGCGGGGAACAGCCGCATCAGGCGCCGGCCAAGCTTGTCAGGCTGTGCAGCCCTTTGGGCCGCGTAACAAACGGCGCAGCAGGCAGTGACCAGGGCAACGGACCAGGCAAACGCCGCGGGCAGGGCCCCGGCAAGCACAACGGCAACATAGCCTGGCAGCCCGGCAGCAACGGCGGCGCAGGCCAGAAAACCCAGGCCCTGAAGCTGGAGCGCGATGCGCGCCAGGCGGATTCCCAGCAGCGTAAACCCGACTCCGGCAACGCCCAGGCAGGCCGCCAGCCAGAGCGGCGGCAGCAGCAACCAGCAGCCGGCCAGCAGCAGGCCGGCGCTCCATGCGGCGAATACACGCACGGTGCGCGCCTCAGTGGAGCGGCCAAGGAACACAAAGAGCGCGACATACGTTGCACCCGACAACACCAGGCAGGCAGACGCCAGAATGGTTGCGCCGATGTGCGGTGCAAAGTAGAGCAGGCTTGTGGCGGCCAGCAGAAAGGCGATCAGCGTTTGGCCGGTTTCAAACACAGAGATCTTGCGCTTCTGCAAGACCGTTCTCACGGTGACGCTGACCGCATAGAGCAGGAAGAGCAGACAGCCGGGGCCGAGCAGATGCGCGGCGCCGAGGAGCGGGTATTCGGCGCGGGCCTCGAGCGGACTGGCGTAGATAAAGGTCAGCGCCCAGATGGCGAGGTCGGCAGCGGCGGCGGCCAGCAGCCGCAGGCTCACCTGGTGATCGAGAGCGGCGGCGATCTCGGCGATGAGCGCCATCATCAACAGCGTGGCGATAAAGGGCGGCAGGTGATGCGTGGCCACTGACAAGGCCAGTGCGGCCACGGCGGCCGTGATATTGGCAATCCACAGCACCGCCGCAAGGTTGCGCTTCCATGCCAGGCCGGTGGCGGCCAGCACATATCCTGCCAGTACGGCCGCGGTCATCGAAGGCGACAGCACATTGAAGCGCAAGGTCAGTTCCCAGAGCATGGGCCCAAGGATCATCGCCGAGGTGCAGGCATAGATAGCGGAGGCAAGCCACTCGCCCGCCTTCACGCGCGATGCGCCGATGAGCCAGAGAAGTGCGTACAGGATGGCCACGGCGGCAACCGCGGATTTGGGCAGCGCATTCGTCTCGGCGACGGCGCGCAAAACGTAGGCGCCGGCAATGCCGAGCATGGCTTTGCCAAGTACAGAGAAAAGGCTCCCAGCCTGGGGAAGGGAAAGGCTCTCAACGGGCGGAGCAGCGGCTATTACGGCCGGCTGCGGCGCAGGCATCTGGCCCGGCGCTGCAGACGGATGCTCAAGTGCGGCAATCCGGCGCTCCAGAGCGTCGATTCGCGTGGTGAGCCGTTCTAGTGTGTCGGGGAGATCGTCCATTGTTTCCACCCGAATGAACCTGCCTCGTATTCTTCTCAGTCGCCGGCGGTGGCGTGAGCGCTCTTCTCAGGCCACGGAGGCAGCAGCTTGACCAGCACCCACAGGAACACCAGCGGCAGCAGCGTAAGGAAGATCGCCACAATCAAGCCTTCTTTTGAAACCAGCCCGACCTTGTAGGTGGTGTAGCCCAGAAAACTCTTGCTGAACAACTGCCCGCCGATCACCACATTCCAGCGCATGGCAAAGATGCCGACCAAGGTGAGGCAGCCGGCCACGGAGTAGATGCGCTTGCGCGCGTTCTCCGGCAGCTTGGTGACCTGGGTAATGCCCAGCAGGATGATGGGAGTGAGCGTTCCAAGCAGAATCTGGATGACGATGTGCGGGATGAAGAGCTGGGTGTGCACCAGGAAGTCGAGGCTGCGGAAGGACTCGTCGGCCTCGTAGATGCGATGAATCAGGTCGAGCATCTCCAGGCTGAAGTCGATGATGAAGATGTAGAACAGGTACATGGCAATGGCGTCCACGCAGTGAACGTCGATCTTGAGGCCGCGCAGCTTGGTGGTGGCCATGTAAAGCAGCATGACGGCGGCGATGCCCGACACCATGGCAGAGAAGATGAAAACCACCGGCATGAGCGGCGAAGACCACCAGGGATTGGCCTTGATGGAGCCGAAGATAAACCCGACATAGCCGTGCAGCATGAAGGCGGAAGGGATGCCGATGAGGGTGACGATCCAGCCCACGCGCTCGTCCAGGGCCAGGGCGCCCTCGCTGATGTTGCTTGAGCCCAGGGTCATGATCTTGTACACAAGGCGCAACAGGCCCTTGCTGGACTGCGAGAGGCGAACAATTTCGAGCCGATAGTCGAGCCAGATTTCAAGCACCAGAACTGCCATCAGGTACCACAGGTAGACATAGCCGAACATGGCCATGGCCGAGGTGCTGTGGGGCGTGAAATACATCTCGGGCGAGCGCTCGGGATGGCCCAGGTGAAGCTGCAACGGCAAAGGCGCAACCAGCAGGAACGAGAGCGCCGTGAGCAGGGCCAGCCGGTACGTGGGCTCGATGGCCTTGACGCGGAAGATGCGCACCAGCGAGGCCAGAATGAACGCGCCGGCCACCAATCCTGTTATGAAGGGGTACAGCACGATCAGCACGCTCCACTGGAGCGCGATCTCGTTTGGATACATGAAGCCTTCAACACCGTTCATAAAGTAGCTCCTAGCTGCTAGCTTCTAGCCGCTAGCTTTTCCTTGCGTGAGCCGGGCCGCTCGATTTTGAGCCCGCAAAACTTCGTTCCTGCGAGAGTGAGCTAATAGCTGCTTTTAGCGCACCGATCCATCCAAACCGTAGTAGAACGCCTTGGCGCCGGTGGCCATCTGCGGCTTGAGCACCTGCACGCTGTGGGTCTTGAGGAACTCGTGGATCGGGTCTTTCGGATCCTTCAAATCCACAAGCTGCCGCGCGCCCGTGGGGCACACTTCGCAGCAGGCGGTCGTCAGTCCCTGGGTAATGCGGTGATAGCAGAGCGTGCACTTGTCGGCGGTTTCCTTCTGCGGATGGATGTAGCGGCAGCCGTAAGGGCAGGCCTGGACGCAGTAGGCGCAGCCGAGGCAGTACTTCTGGTCCACCAGCACCACGCCGTCAGGAGCCACAAACGTGGCGCCCACCGGGCACACCTGGGTGCAGGGTGAGTCGGCGCAGTGGTTGCACATCTTGGGCACGAAGAAGTATTTCTTCTCGTCTTCTGCGGCCACCGGGAAACCGTTCTCGCCGCCCTGGGGCGAGATGACCTCGGGCTGGGTCATGTTTTCGTCGCTGACGTGGTAGCGCTCCACCCAGGTGCGATAGAAGCCCTCGGGTACGTCGTTCTCCGTGCGGCAGGCGCGCACGCAGTTGCCGCAGCCGATGCACTTGGGCACGTCAATCAACATGCCCCACCAGTGGTCGCTCATCTTGTAGTTAGGCGACTGCTCGGGAGTGCCGGCCACCGCGTACTCCCACGCAACCGCCGCGGCGGGAAGAAGAATCAGCATTTGACGACGGGAAATATTCATTTCGCACCTCCCGCATCGATGGCCGGCGAGTGCGGCTGATGACAGGTCTGGCAGGGAACTCCGTTGGAGTGCTCTTCCGGGTTGACTTGCGGAAAGCCCTTGGGCTTGGCCGCGCTGGCGGTGTGGCAGCGAGCGCAGAGCACGGCCGTATCGGGCAGCACCGGCTTCACCGTGGTTGGATCTTCGGCGTGGTGCAGAATCGGCACGTCCGGCGGAAGCGTCTTGCCCACCAGGGCCAGGAAGCGCTCGTAGAGGTTGGGCTTGGGCTGGTCGGCCGCGGGCAGCTTCTGGAAGAGCGCGCCGTGGCAGGCCTCGCAGCTCAGGTGCGCGTGCTTGCCGGCCTTCTTCTTGTCAGCTACGTCAGAGTGGCAGCTCTCGCAGGTGTCGTGCCCGACAAACTTGGTCGGGTGCGCGGCGATCTCGCCCATCGCGGCCCCGCGGTAGTGCCCATATTGCCCAAAGCTTTTGGGGACCACGAAATGGCGCACCACCAAAAACACCAGGAATGCGAGCACAAAGAGCCCCGCAAACCGGAAGAGATGTCCTGCATTCTTAAAAGTGCTCATGAAGCCGAATCTCCGTTGCTGCCTGAGAGGAAGCACCGCGAGGTTATTCCTATGTGATCTGGGACACTTCTCGCTGCCGTAACCCTACAGGTAGAGAGAGGAGGGCTGTATGTGAGTTAAATCACACGCGGCTGTGATGCAGACCGAACTGCGCGACTCCGGATTGGAGTGCTCGCGAGCACTGCTCTGACCCAAGTGGAAGACGTTAAGATGTTTCTTTGGAGAAAGAAATGGCACGCATTCTCGACGGTACGGCGATTGCCGCGGCAATCAAGCTGGAAGTGGCGGAAGAAGTGAAGGCGCTGGCAGCCAAGGGCATCAAGCCCGGCCTGGCGGCGGTGTTGGTGGGTAACGTGGCGGCTTCGCAGATTTATGTGCGCAGCAAGGTGCAGAGTTGCGAAGAGCTGGGCATTTATAGCGACTTGATCACGCCGCCGGAGTCAATCACAACAGAAGAAATGCTGGCCCTGGTGGCGGCGCTGAATGCGTGCGACGACATCGACGGCATTCTCATCCAGTTGCCGCTGCCCAAGCATGTAGACACCAAAGCGCTGCTCGATGCCATCGATCCGGCCAAGGACGTGGACGGCTTTCACCCGGTGAATGCGGGCCGCTTGCAGGCTGGCCGTCCGGCGCTGGCCCCCTGCACGCCCGCCGGTGTGATTGAGATTTTGAAGCGCAGCAATCTGCCCATCTCTGGCCAGCACGCCGTTGTGGTGGGCCGCAGTGACATTGTGGGCAAACCGGCGGCCATGCTGCTGCTGCACCAGAACGCAACGGTCACCATCTGCCACTCGAAGACGCGCGATCTGCCAGGCATTACGCGGCAGGCTGACATTCTGGTGGCTGCCATCGGCCGGCCGGGATTCATTACTCCGGATATGGTCAGGCCGGGAGCGACTGTGATCGATGTGGGTATCAACCGCGTTACCGACCGGGCAGAGTTCGAGAGCCTGTTTGCCGGGGATGCAAAACGCGAGGCGAGCTTTGCCAAACTCGGCAGCGTGGTGGTGGGCGACGTGCACCCCAAGGCGTTTGAAGTCTCCGGAGCGTACACGCCGGTACCGGGGGGCGTAGGCAAGCTGACCATCGCCATGCTGATGGCCAACACCGTGCAGGCGGCCAAAATGCGGCGAGGGCTTTGACGTTGCGACGGTCTCTCAATTGAGCGAAAGTAGTCTTCCAAAGAACGAAAGCGAGACCGAACTTGCCGGCTGCACCTTCGTAAACTCCGGCAAATCATCTCGGCTTGAGATCACAGCCTTTGATCTCAAGCCAGGAGGCAGAATGACCCGCGAAAGCGCCCTCGTATCCAATTCCATTGAGAGCCAAATCCATCTGATTCGCGGCCAGAAGATCCTCCTCGACGCCGACCTGGCAGCGCTGTATGGTGTAGAAGTCCGGGCGCTCAATCAGGCGGTCAAGCGGAACAAGGAGCGCTTCCCCCCTGATTTCGTCATTCAGCTCACTGCCGAAGAGTACATGGCTTTGAAATCACAGACTGTGACCTCAAAGAGCCGCCGTGGTGGCCGCCGCTATGCGCCCCATGCCTTTACCGAGCACGGAGCCATCATGGCCGCCAGCGTACTCAACTCCCCGCGGGCGGTAGAGATGAGTATCTATGTGGTGCGCGCCTTCCTGCGCTTGCGTGAGACGCTCGCCACCCACAAGGAACTCGCCGCCAAACTTTCCGAGCTGGAGCAACGGCTGGAGACGCACGACCAGGAGATCGTAGAGATCGTCAAGGCGATTCATGTCCTTGCGATGCCGCCGGAGAAGCCAGCCCGGCGCATCGGTTTCCGCCCCGACGCGGTCTCCAAGCTGAAGATGCTGGGGGCCACTACCGTGCTGGCGGCCAAGATGCGGCGAGGGCTCTAGACGAATGCTTCGAGTTGGACTCACAGGCGGTCTGGGCAGCGGCAAAAGCACCGTTGCGGCTTTCTTGCGCGCGCTGGGCGCCGAGGTGATTGAGGCCGACGAACTGGGCCGGACGCTGATGCAGCCGGGGCAGGCCGTGTATGCCGAGATTGTGCGCGCGTTCGGCCCCGCAGTGGTGGACGCCGATGGCCGCTTGAATCGCGCACGGCTGGCTGAGTTGGCCTTCCAGGGCGGGCAGCTGAACGAGTTGAACGCAATCGTGCATCCGGCGGTGATTGCGGCGCAGCGCACGTGGATGCACTCGGTTTTTGAGCGCAATCCCGCCGCGGTTGCCGTGATTGAGTCGGCGCTGATCTTTGAGGTGGAGCGCGATGCCCGCGCCCGCGGCGAGCAGGAGACGGTGCTGGCCGACTGGCGGCGGCGTATTGACCGCGTCGTGGTGGTGACCGCGCCCGATGAGCTCAAAATCGCACGCTATGCGGCGCGAATTGCGCCCGAGGGCGCTGTCCGGCAGGCGGCCGAGGCCGAGGCACGGGTCAGGCTGAGCCACCAGATTCCCGACGCTGAAAAAGCCGCGCGCGCCGACTACATTCTTGAAAATAAGGGAGATGTCGCTTCTCTTCAGGCCCAGGTTGAGGCCCTCTGGCGCCGCCTGCATGAAGAGAGCAACAAATCCGCGCGCGACGAGTCTTTAGAATAGGTACAGGCCTCCGCACCCTTCCCCACGGAACCGGGCTGCGCGCCAGCCGTACTTCTTGTCAGGGACCGGTCGTCCCAGAGACCAGGTCTCTGCCGCGAGCGGTCAACGGTCCACCGATAACCGACAACTTCATAAGGAAGGTCATTCAGGTCTTAAAAAGATGAAACTGCGCCGCGTACTCCTGGTTCTCTTGCTGGTGGGTGGATTCTGGTACCTCACCACACATCTGCCCGCACGTTTGGCAAACTGGTCGCTGCTGCATACCGGCGGTTCGGGCTCACCGCTTGAATTGACTGAGGCACAGGCCGCGCCCGCCTTCGATGCCGAAGAGCAGAACAATATCGCCATCTATAAACGCGTGCTGCCGTCGGTGGTCAACATCACCTCCACCACGCTGGTGTTCAACTTCTTCTATGGCACGGTTCCCCAGCAGGGCCAGGGTTCAGGGTTCGTCCTCGACAAAGCCGGCCACGTGCTCACCAACTTCCACGTCGTCGAGGGCGCCAATCGCGGCATCGAGGTGATGCTCAGCAACAAGCGCCGCTATGCCGCCAAGGTGGTGGGCACTGACAAGGTGCACGATCTGGCGCTGCTGCAGATTGACGCGCCCAACCTGGAGCCGGTCACGCTGGCCGATTCCAGCGGACTCTCCGTGGGCCAGAAGGTCTATGCCATCGGCAATCCCTTCGGCCTCAGTGGCACTATGACGCGCGGCATCATCAGCTCCATCCGGTCGATTCGTGGCTCGGAAGGCGCGCCCATTGAAGACGCCATCCAGACCGACGCGGCCATCAACCCCGGCAACTCCGGCGGGCCGCTGCTCAACTCGCGCGGCGAGGTCATCGGCATCAACACCATGATTGCTTCGAACGGCGCCGATCAGAGTTCCGGCATCGGTTTTGCCATCCCCATCAACACCGCCAAGGCGGTGCTGGCTGACCTGACCCGCTACGGACGCGTCAAGCGGCCCTCGCTGGGCATCGTGTCGTTTGCCATTGGGCCGGACCTGGCTTCGCAGATGGGTCTTGCCGTGGATGCCGGCGTACTGGTGCAGAAAGTGATTCCCGGCGGCGCGGCCGAGCGGGCAGGCCTGCGCGGCGGCAGCCAGCAAGCCTACGTGGGCAATACACCCATCATGCTTGGCGGCGACCTGATCGTCGCTGTCGATGGCCAGGAGGTCACCGATCCCCAGGACATCAATGCAATGATGGACAAGCACCAGGCCGGCGACACTGTCAGCGTCACCCTCTATCGCGGACGCAAGGAGATGACCTTCAAGCTGATTCTGGGAGAGGCGCACGGAACCAGCACCTAGAGGGCAAGATCGAATCTAATTCTTTCGAGGGTGTCACTAATTTTCCGGTATTCACCGCGGGCCGCTCCAGCCAAGGGGCGGCCCGCTCTGTTTGCGATGTTCTAGAAACCGGCCTGGGCTTCCGCCACCTCAACCTGGGCCACCTGGATCCGTGCCCAGCCCAGCGGCTGGCCATAATGGGCGGCTACCATCTCAGCTGCCTGGCTCTCGTCCAGATAGGGCCGGGCCGCTCCCAGCTTGATGGTAGAGTGCGTGGCCATCTGCGCAATCTGCGCCTTGCTTGAGACCGACTGCACCAGCGCCAGCATGGCCGTCACCACGGTTCCCACTTCCTGAATGGCCGCCAGCGCATGCTTCTGGCTGGCCGGATCCACAATCTTCACCGCCTGCAACACAGCCGCGTTCACCTGCTGCTGCAAGGTCACCACCTGGGCCTGCATCTGGGCCAGCACGCCGGCCGAGGGGTTGGCCAGGTACGCTTCAGCCTGCGCCACCAGCAGCTTTGAAGCCGCGTTAAAGCCCGCCGTGGCGGCGGCAAACACCGGCGCATCGGCCGGAGCAAGCAGCGCCCCCGTCGAGTCCACCGTGGCCACCGCAATTTGAAGCGTCGGCGTCCAGTTCACAATGTCCTGGGCCACGGTCGAGCCCGAGCAGCCGCCTAAAAAAGGGAGGGGAAGCAGCAACGCGATCAGCGCCCACGCGCCCAGTTTGGCTGTCGTGCCGGAAGAGGCTGGCGTGTCCGAGGGGTCGCGGGCCAGCAGGCCCAGCAGTGCCGCGGCCAGCCCGCTGATCAACGACACCACGCTGCCGCTGCCGGCCTTGCCCAGGCTGATGCCCTGCTGAGAAAGCACGCCGGCAACGGTCACAATGGCAATCAGCAGCCCGGCTGCCGACGTCTTGGGATGGTTCCAGATATTTGAAACAGGGTTCATTGAGAATGCTCCTTCCAAGCAAAAGCGGTTGCTAAAACTTCACGCCCAGGGTGCTGAGAAATGCCTTCACCTCGGGCCAGGCGGCCTGCAAGCCGGCCGCGGCTTCAAGGTCGAGGGGAATGTTGAGCGGGTTGGCCGCCACGCCGGCAAGCTCAAGCAGCGGCTTCTCCAGCGCCTCTGCCATCACGGCCAATGCGGCAATCACGGCCGGCGCCGCGTGCGGTGACTTGCTGGCTCCGGTGAGCCAATGCAACGCATCCCGTGCGCCCAGCTCAATCTCTTTTTCAATACTCACAAGGATTCTTGCCATTCCAATGGGTCCTCAGGTTTGCCAGCAGCCGGCGAATGTCGGCGCCGGCTGCTGGACTTTGGGGGGGCTGCTCTCAGTTTCCGCATGCTGCCGTGGTTCCGGTCTGGCATCCGGTGGAGAGCTCTGGCCATGCCGGCAAGTGCGGTCCCGCGCCCCGGCGCCCTCCGCACCCGCAGGGCTCCCCTCGCCTGCCGGCCGCAGTCAACATGCCCATTGACTGCAACGCCGGCAGACAGGGGAGAACCACTCCTGGGGGAGGGCGGACTCATTCGCCCGGCGCCGTATCTCCATCGCTTGTCTGGCTACCTATAAGGCTAGGGGAACGGAGATATATCTTCTGTAAGTGGGGATTGCTGAACAAGATTCGTAGAATCATGAGCTTGTCAGACAACCAAGAGATAGAAAGCTTGACACAAGCGCTGAACCCGATGAATTGTATGCGCCTGGAACTGGCTTCAGCAGTTGCGCGCTACAAACCGCCGCCCGCGCATTTCGTACTCTCCGCTCGCCACCCGCGCAATCGCCTCGGTATACGCCAGGTGCTCCTCGGCCAGAATGCGCTCCGCCAGTGTGTGCGCGTCGTCGCTCTCCCGCACCGGAATCGCCCGCTGCACCACGATCGGCCCGTGGTCAAGATGCTCATCCACAAAATGCACCGTGCAGCCGGCCACCTTCACGCCATAATCGAAGGCCTGCTGTTGCGCATCAAGCCCCGGAAACGCTGGCAGCAGCGAAGGATGGATGTTGAGAATCCGATCAGGAAAGGCTGCGATAAACTCCGGCGAAAGCAGCCGCATATAGCCGGCCAGGCAAACCAGGTTCACGCTGTGTGCGCGCAGGCAGCCGATCACATCGGCATCGTGCTCGGCGCGCTTGCGGCCTTTGGAAACAAAAACCGCCGTCGCCAGCCCCAGTTCCTGCGCGGTCTTCAGGCCGCCGGCATCCGCCACATTCGAGACCACCACCGCAATCTCGACGCCCTTCAGCCTTCCCGCGCGAATCGACTCGGCAATGGCCAGAAAGTTCGATCCCCGGCCAGAGAGCAGCACTCCCAGCCGCACCGGATCGGCGCTCCCGCTCACGTGTACTGCACCCGCCGCTCGCCCTTCACCACGCGGCCGATCACATAAAACTTCTCTTCTGACCGGTCCAGCAGGTTCTTGGCGCGCGTAAACTTGGCCGCCGGAATGGCTGCGATCAGCCCCACGCCCATGTTGAACGTGCGCATCATCTCTTCCTGCGAAACCTGCCCCAGATCGCGCAAATGATCGAAGATGGGCAACACCGGCCACGAGCCAATCTCAATCTGCGCTGCCGTGTTCTTGGGCAGTATGCGCGGCAGGTTCTCCGTGATGCCGCCGCCGGTAATGTGTGCCATGCCGGTGGTCAGCCCTGCCGCCACCAGCTTTTGAATCAGGTGCAGATAGCTGCGGTGCGTCTTCATCAGCGCAGCGCCTGCCTTCTCTTTGATCGCCGTCACATACTGCGTCGGCTTGTAGCCGGCTACCTCAAAAAGCAGCTTGCGGGCCAGCGAGTAGCCATTGGTGTGCAACCCGGTCGAGGGCAGCCCGATCAGCACATCGCCCGGCTTGATGCCCGCGCCGGTCACCATCTTGTCGCGGTCTACCGCGCCCACAATAAACCCCGCCAGATCGTACTCGCCATCTGTATAAAACCCGGGCATCTGCGCAGTTTCGCCGCCAATCAGCGCGCAGCCGTTGGCCTTGCAGGCATCGGCCAGCCCGGTCACCACGCTCTCCGTCACTTCAGGGTCCAGTTTGCCGCTGGCCAGGTAATCCAGAAAGAACAGCGGCGTTGCCCCCTGTACGGCAATGTCGTTCACGCAGTGATTCACCAGGTCGGCTCCCACCGTGCGGTGCAGGCCCAGCTCGAACGCCACCTTCAGCTTGGTGCCCACCCCGTCGGCCGAGCTCACCAGAATCGGGTTCTTCCAGCGCTGCATGTCCAGCCGGTAAAGCGCGCCAAAGCCGCCTATCCCGCCAAGAACGTTGCGGTTAAAGGTCTTCTGCGCCAGGTACTTGATGCGCTCCTTGGCGCGGTCGCCACTGCTGATGTCGACCCCGGCATCGGCGTAGGTCACGGATTTCGAGATGGGTTGATCAGGCACGATGAAGTCTTTCTGCGGATGGAGTCTGCTGCGGCCCGGCTGGCCGGAAAGGTCGATTTTAGCAGCATTTGAGCTGAACGAGCGCGCCGGCCATCACAGGTTCAACGACCGCCTCCCAAAACTCATCCCTGAAAAATGGAAAGCCGGCTTGACATTCAACCGGCTCTCGCTTACTCTGATTTGGAAAGTCAGCTTTACATGAAGCCAACCATCACAAACCGGGTGAAGCAGCTGCGCACCGCCCACGGCTTTACGCAGGACGAACTGGCCCATGCCGCCGGCGTCTCCCGCCAGAGCATCAACTCCATTGAGCGCAACCGCTACGTGCCCAGCCTGGAGCTGGCGCTGACCTTTGCCCGCATCTTCTCCTGCCCCACCGACGAGATCTTCCAACTGGAGAACCGACCATGACTCACCCCATTCTGAGCAGAATTCCCATCCTCGGCAAATTTGTTGACGAGCGCTTCCTTGACCATCGCCGCCGCTCCTCCAGCCAGGCCGGCATTTTTTGCGCCGTGCTGGCGGTTTGCCTTTTTGAGTACCGCTATTTTGTGCGCAACGTATGGGACTGGGATCTGTTCGCCCTCGCGCTGCTCTTTGTCGCCTTCAAGATGTCGCTGTTTACCTTTTACCGCATTAAAGATTGACCCCGAGGAGGCCCAGGACCATGTGCATTCCGCTTCACCAACTCGACCGCAAGGGCAGAGTCCAGCTCTTCATCGCCAACTTCTCCCTGGTGATTGGCCTCCTGCTTTGGAACTTCAGGGAATACGTTTGGCCATCCGACCCGATGGCGCGAAACCTGCTGCATGCCGTGTGCGGCTTTCTGCTCGGCCTCTCCATCGCCCTCAACATCGGAGCATTGATCCGCCGCCGGCGCAGCCGGGGAGACGAGCACATGGGCTCTTGATGAACGCGAACCGGCCCACAATTCCACCATTCCAACCGGAATCTGAACGGAGACTTCGCCATGATCCTCTGGAATAAACGCAATCAACCCCTGCGCGCGCTTCCCATCGCCATCAGCATTCTGGCCATCGCCATTGCCTGGCCGCGGATCGTTCACTCGGCCGCGCACCTGGGCACCGACTGGAACGACTTTATCCGCGGAGCGGTCTTTGGCCTGGCCATCGGCCTCATGCTGTCGGCCATCGCCGCGGAGGTCTGGCGACGTCGCACGCACGGCTCTACACAAACCGGCTCCGCTCCTCGACAGTAGGCAGCGGGCAGCTTTCCAGCCGCCCCCAGATGCGGTAACGCCACCCAGCCACCACCCTGTAGCCAAAGTCCCGCACCGGCCGTGGAATCAAGCCCAGCGCCAACCCCACAGCCGGCCAGGGCCCAGGCAGCTCGGCAAGCAACGCCACAATCGCATCGGAACGCCTGAGCCACTCCTCCTCCGCCGTGCCCGCATTGCGCACGACCAGGATCGTCGCCGGCGGACCAGGGCCACCGGTCCCCTCCGCTGGTTGCCTTTTCAACATCTCCGCAATCAGCGGCGACTCCGAAGCTGCAAACCGAAACCGCCCGCGCCGGTCGCGCCGCATCAGCCATCGCACTGCCCGGTTGCACAGCACGCAATGGCCATCAAAGATCACCAGCAACCGGCCGCCAGGTTGCGGATCGGCCCGTTTATCGTGCCGCCGGTCGAAATTGCCTGATTCTGTCATGCTTCTTCTCGTTGGATGCCCGGGCAGCAAAGCCGGACGCCCGTTTGCTATCTTCCGGTTGCCTGTATCGACATGCTGAGTCATACTAAGTCCTATGCGAACTACAAAGGTTGTCTCCATTACCATGCCGCCTCCACTCTTCGAGCAAGCCCAGGCCCTCGCCAAAGAGGAGAACCGCACCATGAGCGAGCTGCTCCGCGAGGCCCTGCGCCGTTACCAAAGCGAACGGTCTTTTGAGAGGGCGCGCGCCCAAATGGCTCCCGCAGCCAAACGGCTTGGAATCGAGAATGAGGACGACGTTGTCAATCTTGTGCGCCAGGTCCGTAGGGAAATGGTGGAGGAGAAGCCCGGCAGCAATCTGGCGACAGGCACGAAATGAAGCCCCGGATTGTCTTCGATACAAACATATACATCTCTGCATTCCTGTTCGGCGGCAAGCCCAGGAGCGCGCTTGACCTTGCAAGGTCGGGACGGGTGCAGTTGCTCATCTCGATGCCGTTGAAACTGGAACTTCAGCGAGTGCTTCGAGACAAGTTCAGTTTCACGCCGCACCAACTCCACGCAACAACCCATCCGCTGTGGGAGCACGCCGAGTGGATTGCTCCGCGCCGCCGGCTCACCCTTTGTCCTGACGAGCCAGACAATCGCGTCCTGGAGTGCGCAATCGAGGGATGGGCGGATTTTGTGATCACCGGCGACCGGCATCTCCTTGCCCTGCCCGCCATGGAAGGGCTAGCCATTCTCACTCCTGCCGACTTCATGAGCCAATGGACCGGCAACGAGCCCCTCACCTGACTCGATACGAATCCTCCCGCCCCGCACTTATACTGAAGCCATCATGAGTCCCAAGACCCCAGCCCCCCTCCGCACCCGTTCCCAGGCCTTGCAACAGCGCGCCGAGCGCTTCTTTCCCGGCGGCGTCAACTCGCCGGTGCGGGCCTTTGCCGCGGTGGGCGGCGCTCCGCCCTTTGTCGAGCGCGCCCAGGGCGCATGGCTCTTTGATGCCGACGGCAACCGCTATATCGACTACTTCGGCTCCTGGGGACCCATGATCCTGGGCCACGCCTTTCCGCCGGTAGTCGAGGCCATTGAGCGGGCCGCCCGCAACTCCGCCAGCTTTGGCGCATCCACCGCGGCTGAGGCCGATCTCGCCGAACTGGTCGTCGCCTGCTATCCGGCCATTGAGAAGCTGCGCTTCGTCAGCTCCGGCACTGAGGCCACCATGTCCGCCATCCGGCTGGCCCGCGCCGCCACCAACCGCAAAATCATCGTCAAATTCGAGGGCTGCTACCACGGCCATGCCGACGGCCTGCTGGTCAAAGCCGGCTCCGGCGTCGCCACCTTCGGCATTCCCGGTTCGGCCGGCGTGCCTGAGGAGATTGCCCGCCTCACCCTCGCCCTGCCGTACAACAATCTCGAGGCTGTTGAAGCCGCCTTCGCCGCTTACCCCGGAGCCATTGCCGCCATCATCCTCGAGCCGGTCGTCGGCAACGCCGGCTGCATCGCGCCCGCGCACGGCTATCTTGCCGGCCTGCGCAAAATCACCGCTCGCGAAGGCGCGCTGCTCATCGCCGACGAAGTCATGACCGGCTTCCGTGTAGCCCTCGGCGGCGCCTGCCAGCTTTACTCGCTCGACCCCGACCTGGTGACTCTGGGCAAAATCGTCGGCGGCGGCTTGCCCGTCGGCGTCTTCGGCGGCAAGCGCCGCTTTATGGATCTGCTGGCTCCGCTCGGCCCCGTCTACCAGGCCGGAACGCTTTCCGGCAACCCGCTGGCCATGGCCGCCGGCATCGCCACCATTGGCTATCTGCAGCAGCACGCCGGCCAGGTCTATCCGCAAATTGAAGCCACCGCCAAAGCCGTCTTCGAGGGCGTAGCCGCCGAGGCCGCCAGCGCCGGCGTTCCGCTCACCACCAACCGCGTCGGCTCCATGGGCACATGGTTCTTCACTGCCGGCCCCGTCACCGACTACGCCCAGGCCGCCACCAGCGACACCGCCGCCTTTGGCCGCTTCCATCGCGCCATGTTGGATCAGGGAATCTGGCTGCCGCCCTCGCAGTTTGAAGCCGCGTTTGTGGGTGCCGCCCACGGAGCGGAAGAAGTGGCCGCCACCATCGCCGCGTCGGCCGAGGCCTTCAAAGCTGTCCAGGCAGAATGACGGCCACCCATCGCAGCCGGATTGCCCGTTACGTCCACGCGTCCAAAGTCACAAACCGGTGCGTGTCCTTGTAGCGTGCGATGAGCCGATCCACTGCGGCCACCGAGGGCTCGCGGTTGGCTTTCCTCTCCAGGTGGCCGCCATCGTGCAGCACCACATTGGCCGCGCGTCCGCGCCGCTCAAGCCGGTCGATCTTGGCCGCCAGCCGCCGCGCAATCTTCTCCCCGGAGGGCTCCATCCAATCGGAAGTCATCGTGTTCCACAGCACCGGCCGCATCCCCAGCTCCCGCGCAATGCGCAGCACAGCGGGCCGCCGCGCGCCAAAGGGCGGTCGAAAAAACTTCACCGCCTTGCCGGTAATCTGCTCCAGCGTCTGCCGGGTCTGGTCCAGTTCTGCATAGATCCGCCGGACCGGGGTCAGCGTCAGATCGTGGTGGCTCCATGCGTGGTTGCCCACCAGGTGACCCTCTTCAACCATCCTTCGCACCAGCGCTGCCTGGGCCTGGGCGCGGACGCCAAGCACAAAGAACGTTCCCCGCACGCCCTGGCCTGCCATCAGATCCAGCACGCGTGGCGTCCAGGTTGGGTTGGGGCCGTCGTCAAAGGTGAGCGCAATCTCGCCCGGTCGCCGCGGAGCAGTGAGGCAATCGCCAAAGAGCCGTGATCCAGGCCACCGCGACGCGTAGGCAAACCCGCCCGCCGCCAGCCCTAAGCCGGCGGCAGCTTCCAGCACGGCAATGGTCTCTCCAGATAAATGCGGAATCATGCTGTCTTCCAGTGTGGGGTGTCACGGGGTGCAACGGCAAGCGGCGGCCTTCCCTCCGCCGGTGCCGACTCTGAAAGCTGACGCCCTCTTCGCGCCTCATCCCGCGCCCGGGCGTATACTTCTCCTTGTTCGATCTTGCTCGGGCTGCATCCTGCACCAGGGGAGCGGCACTGGAGACCATCATGAGTGTAACCAACTTCCCCGCGGGCCAAAACTCCCCCTCCACCGGCCTTCCCATCACAAAAGTCACCATGCCCGCGCTCTCTGAGATGAAGCGCCAGGGCAAGCCCATCTCCGCGCTCACCGCCTACGACTACGCCACCTCCCGCCTTGTTGATGAAGCCGGCATTGACCTGCTGCTCGTCGGCGACTCCCTGGCCCAGGTCGTCCTCGGCCACGACAACACCCTCGCCATCACCGTCGACGAGATGCTCCACCACACCCGTGCCGTGCGCCGCGCCGTGCGCCGTGCGCTGCTCGTCGCCGACATGCCCTTCGGCAGCTATCACAGCTCCCTCTCGGATGCGCTGGCCAACGCCATTCGCTTCGTAAAGGAAGCCGGCGCAGAGGCCGTCAAAATTGAGGGGCCGCGCGTCGAACTGGTCCGCGCCCTCACTGAAGCAGAGATCCCCGTCGTGGGCCACCTCGGCCTCACCCCGCAAAGCGTCCACCGCATGGGCGGCTATCGCGTGCAGGCCCGCACTGCTGAAACGGTCCTTCAACTCAAGGCCGACGCTTTGGCCTTGGCGGCTGCCGGCGCAGGCGCACTGGTGCTCGAGGGCGTGCCCCGCGAAGTGGCCGCCGCCATCACCGCCGAACTGCCCATTCCTACCATCGGCATCGGCGCCGGCCCTGACTGTGACGGGCAGATTCTCGTCTTCCACGATCTGCTTAACCTCACCTTCGCCCCGCCCGCCAAGTTTGTTCGCCGCTATGGCGATGCCGCCGCGCTCATCCGTTCCGCCGTCGAGCACTATCGCGAAGACGTCGAGCACCGCGCCTTCCCCAACGACGAAGAGAGCTACCACTTGCCTGAAGCAGCTCAAAAAGCCCTCGAGAAACCCACCAAGCCGGGGGCGCTGCGCAAAGTCTGATGCAAATTCTTCGCACAGTTGCCGAATTCCGCCAGTGGTCTCGCGCCTCCCGCGCCGGGGGCTGCCCCGTCGGCCTCGTGCCCACCATGGGCGCGCTCCATGCCGGCCACGCCTCCCTCATCCGCGCCGCGGCCGCCTCGTGCGCCCAGGTCGCCGTCACCATCTTCGTCAACCCCACCCAGTTCGGTCCCAATGAGGACTACGCCCGCTATCCCCGCACCTTTGACGCCGACTGCGCCCTCGCCGCAAGCGAAGGCGCAGCCGTAGTCTTCGCCCCGCCGGTTGAAGAAATCTACCCCGGCGGCGCCGCAACGTTTGTTGACGTTGAAGGCCTCAGCAGCCGCCTCGATGGCCAATCCCGCCCCGGCCACTTTCGCGGCGTCGCCACAGTGGTCGCCAAGCTCTTCATCGCCGCCGAGCCTGACCGCGCCTTCTTCGGCCAGAAAGATGCTGCCCAGGTCGCCGTCCTCCGCCGCATGGTCACTGACCTGCGCCTGGCAACCGAGATCGTCGTCTGCCCCATCGTCCGCGAGCCCGACGGCCTCGCCCTCAGCTCCCGCAACATCTACCTCAGCCCCGCCGAGCGCATCCAGGCCCTCGTCCTCAGCCGCGCCGTCTGCCAGATTGAATCGCTGGCCGCATCCGGCGAGCGCAACTCCAGCGCCCTCATTGCCGCCGCCCGCTCAACCTTTGCCGCCGTCCCCGAAGTCCGCATCGACTACATTGAGCTCGTCAATTGGGCCACCCTTGAGCCGGCAGAAACTGCCGCACCGGGAACGCTCTTCGCCGTCGCCGCCCACGTCGGCCCCACCCGCCTCATCGACAACACAATCCTTGCCTGAGAGATAGTAGTTCACGCACAAAGGTCAAGCCCCCTGAATAAATTCAACCTTGCGCGAGCAGTTGCTTTGGCTGCACTCTGTTACCAATGCCGGAGCTGCCCGACATCACCGCCTACATCAGCGCGCTCGAAGCCCGCATCCTCGCGCAGCCGCTCGAGCGCGTTCGCTTGGCCAGCGTTTTTCTGCTCCGCACCGTCGACCCGCCGCTTTCCGCCGTCGAAGGCAAAACCGTCCGCGCCCTCCGCCGCATCGGCAAGCGCATCGCCATCGGCGTCGACCAAGACCTCTGGCTGGTCCTGCATCTGATGATTGCCGGCCGCCTTCACTGGAAGCCCCCGCAGGCCAAGCTCGCCGGCCGCAACGCCCTCCTCGCCCTCGATTTTCCCCATGGCTCCCTCGTGCTGACTGAAGCCGGCAGCAAGCGCCGCGCCTCTCTTCATCTCCTCCACGGTGAAGAGGCGCTCCACGCCATCGATCCCGGCGGCGTTGAAGTCTTCGCCACCGGCCTCGACGGCTTCCGCGCCGCGCTCACCGTCGAGAATCGAACCCTCAAGCGCGCCCTCACTGATCCGCGCCTCATCAGTGGCGTCGGCAACGCCTACTCCGACGAGATCCTGCACGCCGCGCAGCTCTCCCCCATCACGCTCACCCACAAGCTCAAGCCCGATGAGTGGGAGCGCCTGTTCGCCGCCACGCGCGAAACGCTCACGCTCTGGATGACGCGCCTCTCCTCCGAGGCAAAAGATAACTTCCCCGAGAAAGTCACCGCCTTCCGTCCCGAGATGGCCGTGCATGGAAAATTCAACCAGCCTTGCCCCCGCTGCGCAGAAGCCGTCCAGCGCATCCGCTACGCCGACAACGAGACCAACTACTGCGCCCGCTGCCAGACCGGCGGCAAGGTCCTGGCCGACCGCGGCCTCTCCCGCCTGCTCGGCTCTGACTGGCCGCGTACCCTCGACGAATTGGAAGCCCTCAAGCGCCGCTGACCCCCCCGCGATTCTGCTTGACACGCCCCTGACCGCTGCCGCAAAGTCAATTGCGCGGCCGGTCTGCGGCCCGCCAATCCCCAAATCTGTCCGCTGCCCCTGTTCCCGAGGGGCACAAAACCATCGCTCTTCTGGAGGCTTATCCATGCACCACCTCGCGTATTTCAACCTTCTGGCCATCCTCGTGGCCACCCTGATCCAGTTCTTCCTCGGCGCCATCTGGTACTCGCTGCTCTTCGCCAAGCCGTGGATGGCCCTCGTCGGCCACACCCCCACGCCCGGCCAGCGCCCCAAAGGCGCAATCACCTCCATGATCGTCTCCTTCATCGGAGGCCTCTTGCTTACGTTCATCCTGGCCCATGTCGTGCATTGGGCAAATGCGGTCACACTTCACCGCGGCCTCTTCATCGGATTCATCTGCTGGCTGGGCTTCGTTGCCGCTCCGCTGCTCTCAGAAACCATGTATGAAAAGCGTCCGGGCAAGCTGTTCCTCATCAACAGTGGCTACTGGCTGCTTTCCATGCTCATCTCCGGCGCCCTGCTCGCGCTGTGGCGCTAGCCCTCCGCGTGCGCTGCCGGAAGAACCTTTCCGGCGGCGCATGCCGCCTCTTGCCTCGCCCATTACAATCGAACCATGAGCAAACAAGTTATCGCCACCAGCGGAGCTCCTGCGGCCATCGGGCCCTACGCGCAGGCCATTCGCACGGGAAATCTTGTCTTCACCGCCGGCCAGATTCCCCTCGACCCGGCAACCGGACTGGTGGTGGCTCCCGGAATCACCGAGCAGACAACCCGTGTGCTCGAAAGCCTCAAAGCCATCCTTGAAGAGGCCGGCTCCAGCCTCGCCCAGGTGGTCAAGGCCACTGTCTTCCTCAAAGACTTTAACGACTTTGCCGCGATGAATGCGGTCTATGGCGCCTATCTTGCTCCGCCGGGCGTCGTGCCCCCGGCACGCTCCACGGTTGAAGTCTCCCGCCTGCCCAAAGATGTCCTGGTCGAAATTGAAGTGGTCGCCGAAGTCTAATGGCACGGCTTCCGGTCCATTCCCCGGCCGCGCAAACAGCATTTCGCAATTGAAGGAGGTCGCAATGAGCAACACCGCCGACAAGGGCGCACCCTCAGCCAAAGTGGTTCGCAGCGATGGCGAATGGCGCACCCTGCTCACTCAAGAGCAGTACCAGGTCCTGCGCCAGAAGGGAACTGAGCGGCCCTTCACCGGCGCGCTCACTGAGAACCACGAAACCGGCAACTACCACTGTGCCGGCTGCGGCTCGCTGTTGTTTCTCAGCGGAGCTAAATTTGACTCCGGCTGCGGCTGGCCCAGCTTCACGCTCCCGGCTGACTCTGCTTCCGTGGTCGAGCACGAAGACTCCAGCTTTGGCATGCGGCGCATTGAGGTCACCTGCGCCCGTTGCGGTGGTCATCTGGGCCACGTCTTCCCTGACGGGCCGCGTCCCACTGGCCTCCGCTACTGCATCAACTCTGCCTCGCTCACCTTCGAACGGGCAAAATAGCCCCGCTTTCAGGCACAACAAAACCCCGTCCGCTGAGGACGGGGTTTTTGCTGTGCCTCAAACTGTTCGCTGAAACGGGCGGTTGCCGGTTTCCTGCGGTTTTACGCCTTGGCGATCTTGCCGCTCTTGATGCAGCTCGTGCAGACCCTGATCCGCTTGGCGTGGCCGTTCACCAGCGCCTTCACGGCCTGCAAGTTGACGCTCCAGCTGCGCCGCGTCACGTTGTGCGCGTGTGAGATGTTATTGCCGAACTGCGGCCCTTTGCCGCAAATATCGCATACCTGTGCCATGACTTTGCTCCAAACTTTGGGTGTTTCGTGCCGCGGGATCAGCCGCCTTCAAACGCTCGTCCTACGCGCTCAATCCGGGCCTGCTTGCCGGGGCTCGCCACGGGGCGCGTGTAGACACACCTCCCCGGCAGCTTTCCGAATCTCCAGTATACCCGGAATCGGCGGCCCGGCCAAATCGCCGCCCCCCACTCGCACACCTTCGGCACAAATCCAGAGCGCGGCATGAACTTTTTAGGGGGATTCGCAAGAATGGTGGCCAGGGACGGGATTGAACCGCCGACGCCGGCCTTTCTGAGGGCCGCGGACTCCACTCGCACGCCTTCGGCACAAATCCAGAGCGCGGCATGAACTTTTTAGGGGGATTCACAAGAATGGTGGCCAGGGACGGGATTGAACCGCCGACGCCGGCCTTTTCAGGGCCGCGCTCTACCACTGAGCTACCTGGCCTCAGTGCAGACTTATTGGTTGCATGGCTACGCGTGGCGGAGAAGGTGGGTAAGTCCACTTGCAGTTCGCTGCAACAACTGCATCAGTATATCAACTCCCAACCCCTCAGCCAAATCCGGCCCGCTTTCGCCGGCCCCGGTCCGCCCTCCGCTGCTCTACACTGGTAAGCAATCATGCGCCGCATAACCTGCCTTCTCGCCTGCCTTGTCTTCATCGCCGCCGCTCGTGCCCAGTCGCCTTCGCCGGAAGCCCGTGCTGCCCGCGCCTACCAGGCCGCCCTTGAGCGCGGGCCGCTGGCCTTGCAAGCCTTTCTGGCCCAGTTTCCCAAGGGAGCCGATCTTCATGTCCATCTCTCCGGCGCCGTCTATGCCGAGACCTTCATCCGCGACGCCGGCGAAGACGGATTGTGCGTGGACCCTGCCCTGCTGAGCTTTGCCAAGCCGCCGTGCGCCGCCCCGCTGGTGCCCGCCGCCAGGCTCTCGGCAAACCTGACCACGGCTGACCAGGACCTTTACGACCGCCTCATCAACGCCTTCTCCATGCGCAGCTTTGTCCCCACCTCCGGCTTCAGCGGCCACGACCAGTTCTTCGCCACCTTCGACCGCTTTGACGGGTTAAGCAAGAGCCATGCCGGCGAATGGGTCGACGAAGTAGCCAGCCGCGCCGCCGCGCAAAACCAGCAATATCTTGAGCTGATGCAGACGCCGCCCTTTGGCCACGCCGCTGCCATTGCCCACCAGATCGGATGGAATGCGGACTTGGCCAAACTCCGCCAGGCCCTCCTTGATCAAGGTCTGCGCGACGAAGTGGCGGCAGACCGCGAAGCCGTGCGCACCGCCGAGGCCAGCCGCCGCAACCTCGAGCACTGCGACACCCCGCAAGCAACTCCCGCCTGCCAGGTCGAAATCCGATCCATCTACCAGATCCTGCGCGCTCATGCGCCCGAGCAGGTCTTTGCCCAGACGCTGCTTGGCTTTGAAACCATTCAGGCCGCTATGGACGCACACGAGCCCGGCTTCGTCGGCATCAACTTCGTCCAGCCCGAAGACGGCTATCTCTCCATGCGCGATTACACGCTCCACATGAAGATGCTCGACTACCTGCACTCGGTCTATCCCCAGGTCCCCATCAGCCTCCACGCCGGCGAACTCGCGCCCGGCCTCGTCCCGCCCGAGGGCCTGCGCTTCCACATCCGCCAGGCCGTCGAACTCGGCCACGCCCAGCGCATCGGCCACGGCGTCGACGTCATGTATGAGGACGACGCCCCGGCCCTGCTCAAAGAGCTGGCGAAAAAGCACGTGATGGTCGAGATCAACCTCAGCTCCAACGAAGGCATCCTGGGAATCAAAGGCGCCGCCCACCCATTCCCCAACTACCGCGCCGCCCACGTCCCCGTCGCGCTTTCAACCGACGATGAGGGCGTGAGCCGCATTGACATCACCCACGAGTACGTTCGCGCCGCCCTCGACTACCGGCTCGCGTACCAGGACCTGAAGCAGCTGGCACGCACCGGCATGGAGCACAGCTTCTTACCCGGCCCCAGCCTGTGGGCCGAGCCGGATGCATTTTCAGCGCCGTCCGCCCCGTGCAAAGGCCAGCCTCTCGGCGCAGACAAGCCCTCTGCCCCCTGCAAAGCCTTCCTCGACACCAGCGAAAAGGCCTCTGCCCAGTGGGAGCTCGAGCGCCGCTTCAGGGCCTTCGAATCGAAGTATTAGAGCCAACCGCAATCCGGCATCCCAGGTCACCCGCTGCGGCGGAAGACATGGGATACTTAACCCGCCACTGCGTTACACCAGCTCCCACGGCGCCCGATAAGGCCGCGACATCAGCTCCGTTGCCGCGCTGTCGCCAACGATCTGCTCCTTCGCCACGTCCCAGTGCAGCCTGCGCCCCACCAGCATCGAGATCAGCCCCAGGTGCCCGGGAATCGTCGAGTGATGCCCGGTCTGCACTGGCGCAATCGTCGGCTTGCGCGACTTCACACAGTCCAGAAAATTCCTCCGGTGCTCGACCGACTCGTAGAGCTTCACCTTGCGCAGGTCTTCGGGGAGTGACTCCACCTTCACCCAATCCGGGTTCGATGCATCGAACGCCCCGCGATCCACCCACACCCACCCGTCGGTCCCAATCCACTTGGTCCCCATCGCGATCGGTGCATGCCCGCCGGCCAGCGTAATGCCCACGTCGTTCGAGTAGCCGGTCACTTCCTTGCGATACGAGCACTCCACAATGTACTTGGTCGCCGTGTTCCACACCGCGTTCGCCGCCGGGAACTCGCCGTGGCCCTCAACCTCAGACGGTCCCGTCGCGTCAAAGCCCAGGCCCCAGTGCGCGATGTCGCCGTGATGCCCAATCCAGTCCAGCAGTTGCCCGCCGCCGGTGTTGTAGTTCCAGCGCCAGTTCTGGTAAACCCGCTGCTCAATGTAGGGCTCCATCCGTGATGGGCCGATCCAGCGGTCATAGTCCAACTCCGCCGGCGGCTGGCCTACGGCCAGATCCCATGCCGGCGTCCCCGGCAATATCTCCGCCGGGCTGCCAATCTTGTTCGGTAGCGTGGCCAGCTTCTGCATCAGCGCCGGCAGCGTTCCCGGAAAATCGTGATGCCCGCCCGGCAATCCAACTTCAACGCGCATCACCTTCCCGATCAGCCCGTTGCGCACAATCTCCGCCGCCTTATGGAAATTCGGCAGCGATCTCTGCCACGACCCCGTCTGCCAGATCACGTTGTTCTTCTCCACGGCCTTCACAATCGCCTGCTGCTCGTGGATCGTCTTCGCCAGCGGCTTCTCGCCGTAAATATCCTTCTTGTGGTTGGCCGCGTAGGTGGCCACCAGCGCGTGCCAGTGGTCCGGAATCGCAATCATGATCGCGTCAATGTCATCCCGCTCAATCATCTCGCGGAAGTCATGGTACCCCTTGCAATCCTTGTTGCCGTACTTCGCGTTCACCGTGTCCACGGCCATCTGCAGATGCCCGGTGTGGATGTCGCACGCCGCCACCACCTGGCAGTCGCCCTGCGCCAGAAAGGCCTCTGTGTTCGCTGGCCCCATCATCCCCCAGCCAATCACGCCAATCGTGATCCGGTTGGATGCTGAAGCGCGTCCGGCCCCCCACGCGCTTCCGGGCAGCAGGGCAGCCGCCCCTGCGGCCTTCAGAAAATCGCGGCGGTTCAACACGGAAAGTGTCTTCGAGCCAGAATACTGGTTTCTCATCGTCGTCTCCAGGGTGTCTCCGGCGCGCGCATCCGGCCGCGCGCTGCCGCAAATTCAAGAGGTTACAGCCGGCAAATTCGCCGCCAGCGAAGTTTAGCACGCCCGCTCTGCCGCTTTCGTCATAAACTCACCCCATGGACAACGAGCGCATCCGTGAACTCTGCCTGGCGCTCCCGCACGTGGTGGAGACGCTCAACTGGGGACATCACCTGGTCTACTTCGTCGGCGACAAAGACATCGGCGGAAAGATGTTCGCCATGACCGACCTCGACGGCACAGGAACCGGCGTGCTCTGGTTCCACTGCGGAGCCGAGCGCTTTCACGAACTCCTGGAACTCGAAGGCATCGTCGCCTCGCCCTACCTGGCTCGCGCCCACTGGGTGACCGTCGAGCGCTGGGACACGCTGCGTCCGCGCCAGATTGAAGACGAACTGCTCCGCGCTCACGCCCTCATCTACGAAAAGCTGCCCAAACGCACCAAAACCGTGCTGGCCATGCCAGACAAAGAACGTGCCAAGCTCATCCGCGAACGCAAAAAGCTGCTCGCCGGCCGCGCCAAGGCAAAGAAATCCTGAGCCAGCCCGAGCCCCCGCGGGAACCGTCCCCCGTCGGTGCTCGTATGATTGTTTGTGGCGCAATGGCGGTTGCCTCAAGCGCCCTGAGGCTCAAATGAAGATTCTCCTGTGGTGCATCCTTCTCGTCCTCTGCTGGCCCCTGGCGCTGATTGCTCTTGTCCTTTATCCCATCGTCTGGCTGCTCCTGCTGCCCTTTCGCCTGGTCGGCATCGCCGTCGGCGGCGCGCTCGATCTGGTCAGCGGCATCATCTTTCTCCCCGGCCGCCTTCTGCGCCGCATCTGAGCCCCGCCGCCCCTTCTCTCCCTCTGCCGCTCCTGCGCGCCATCCCTGCCCCTCGACATCCCGTCTCAAAATAAGTTAGCGTGAGCCATACGGCAGAGGCTTTGGCTGCCCGGGTGCGTCCAATACACAGAGGGACAAGATCGATGCGCAAACTCTTGCTGGCCATGCTCGTCTCGCTGCTTCTTGCCTGGCCCGTCTCGATGCAATCGCAATCCGCCGATGATGCTTCGCTGAAGAACGCTCGTCAGGCCCGTACGGCTCTCGACGCCATGGTCAAAGCCATGGGCGGTCAGGCCTGGCTCGCTATTCAGAACCAGATGCGCCATGGCCATATCGCCGTCTTCTTCCACGGCCAGCCCGACCTGGGCACATCGGAATACTGGGATTTCCACGTCTGGCCTGACAAGGACCGCATCGAGTTCTCCAAGCACCGCGACGTCGTCCAGATCTACCTCGGCCGCACCGGCACTGAGATCACCTACAAGGGCAAGGCCCCCCTGCCCCAGGACATCGTCGACGACTACCTCCGCCGCCGCGACCACTCCATTGAAACCGCCATCAAAACCTGGCTCAACGATCCCCAGACCATCCTAGTCTACGAGGGCCAGCATCTGGCCGAGCGCCACCTCGCCGAGCAGGTCACCCTCATCTCGCCCCAGAACGAGTCCATCACCATCCTCATCGACGTCCAGACCCACCTGCCCCTCCGCCGCTCCTTTCAGTGGCGCGACCCCATCTACAAAGACAAGAACACCGACGCCGAAGAATACGACGACTACCACGTCGTCGATGGCCTTCCCACAGCCTTCAGCATCACCCGCTTCAAGAACGACGAAATGGTTCGTCAGTACTACGTCGACAAGGTCGAATACAACCAAACCCTCCCGCCTGACATCTGGAGCGTCGACGCAACCGATCACCGCATCAAGAAGTAGCCCGACAGACGACAGTAATCCGGGGAACAGCTTGCCTGAGTCCGCTCTGCGCAGGTTGCCGCAGGCGCTCAGCGCCCGTGTGAATCTGTCGGCTGTTAGCTGTTAGCTGCACGCAGCCTTGTTTATAATCCAGAGGAGCGATAAGCGGCCCCGATCGTGCGCTCTCTGGAGCCAGAGAATGAATTTAGATATCCAGGAGATCCTGGGTTTCCTGCCCCACCGTTACCCTTTTCTGTTAATTGACAGGATCGTCGATTTCGAGCCCACAAAACGCCTCGTAGCCATCAAAAATGTCACCATCAACGAGCCGTTCTTCCAGGGACACTTTCCCGGCTACCCCATCATGCCCGGCGTACTCGTGGTTGAAGCCATGGCCCAGGCCGGCGGCATCATCATGATGCACGAGATCCCCGACCGCGATAAAAAACTCGTCGTCTTCACCGGCATTGAGCGCGCCAAGTTCCGCCGCCCCGTAACCCCCGGCGACCAGTTGCGCATCGAGGTTGAAGTCCTCTCCATGAAGATGCGCGCCGGTCGCATCGAAGGCAAAGCCTACGTCGACGGCAAAGTAGCCTGCCAGGCCACCCTAATGTGTGCTGTCGTGCCGCGCGTCCGCGAGCCCGAGCAGCCGGCTGCCGCAACGCAGACGGAGAAGGCCGAGTGAGCATTCATCCCAGCGCGATCGTTGCGCCTGGCGCGGTCGTTCCAGCCTCCTGCACGGTCGGCCCATTCTCCACCATCGGCCCTGAAGTGGTGCTCGGTGACAACTGCGTCCTCGTCTCCCATGTCGTGCTCGACGGACGCACCCGCATCGGCGCCGCCAACATCTTCCATCCCTTCTGCGCCATCGGCGTCTCCCCGCAAGATCTCAAGTACGCCGGCGAACCCACTGAAACCCTCCTCGGCGACAACAACACCATCCGCGAAAACGTCACCATCAGCCGCGGCACCACCGGCGGCGGCGGCATCACGCGCCTGGGCTCAAACAACCTGCTCATGACCTGCGTCCATATCGGCCACGACAGCCAGGTGGGCAGCCACTGCATCCTCGCCAACGCCGCCACCCTCGCCGGCCATGTCGTCATTGAGGACTACGCCACCGTCGGCGCCTTCAGCCCCGTCCACCAGCACTGCACGGTGGGCAAGTACGCCTTCATCGGCGGCGGCACCATCGTCACCCAGGACGTGCTGCCTTTCTCGCTCACCTCCGCCCGCCGCGAAAACAAGGCCTTCGGCATCAACAAAGTCGGCCTCTCGCGCCGCGGCTTTTCCCCCGAGCGCCTCCAGACCCTGCAAAAAGCCTTCCGCCTGCTGCTGGCCGCCAAGCTCAACACCACCCAGGCCCTCGAAAAAATCAAAGAACTCGAAGGCGAAGACGCCGCCCTCCTCGCCGCCTTCATCGAACGCAGCCACCGCGGAGTCATCCGATAGCCATGAAGCTCGGTCTCATCGCCGGCAATGGCCGCTTCCCGTTCCTCCTCCTCGACGCCGCGCGCGCCCAGGGCTTTGCCGTCGTCGTCGCCGCCATCCGTGAAGAAACCCATCCTGAGATCAACCATCGCGCCGCCACAGACGAGCGCATCACCGTCCAGTGGCTCTCCCTCGGCGAACTCTCTCGCCTCATCGAGTTCTTCCAGAAAGAAGGCGTCACCGCCGCCGTCATGGCCGGCCAGGTCAAGCACAAGCAGATCTTCTCCAGCATCCGCCCCGACTGGCGCCTCGCCAAGCTGCTGCTCAACCTGCGCTCGCGCAATACTGACATGCTGCTCGGCGCGGTAGCCAAGGTCCTCGGCGACGAGGGCATCGAACTCATCAGCTCCACCGCCTTCCTTGAGCCGCTGCTGGCCCAGCAGGGCGTACTCACCGCCCGCGAGCCCGACGAAGAAGAACAGAAGAACATCGACTACGGCCTCGGCGTAGCCCGCGCCGTTGCCGGGTTCGACATCGGCCAGACCGTCGTCGTCGCCGCGCAGGCCTGTGTCGCCGTCGAGGCCATGGAGGGCACCGACCAGGCCATCGCCCGCGCCGGCCACCTGATGCAGTCGCTCGAAGAAGACCCTTCCACTCTCGACCGCAAGCTCACCGTAGTCAAAGTCGCCAAACCCAAGCAGGACATGCGCTTCGACGTCCCCGTCATCGGCCTCGCCACCATCGAAACCATGATCGCCGCCGGCGCAACCTGCCTCTCCGTCGAGGCCGGCCGCACCCTGCTCTTTGACCGCGACGCCCTCCTCGCCCGCGCCGCACAAGCAGGCATTGCCATTGTGGCCACTCCGCGCGGATACTGAGAGCGGGCGGGAACTCCCCACAACAGCCATCCGGACTCTGTTCCCTGATCCCTGTTCCCTTTCCCCTGTTCTTAGGAGGTTTTTCGTGAAAAAGAAAACTCTCATCGCCCTTGCCGCCGTCGTCGTTCTGGCGGTTGCGTTCATCACCCTTCAAGTTTCCGTCCACGCCGCCGACCAGACATTGCCCACCGTCGGTCAGTCTGCCCCCACCTTCACCCTGCCCTCGCAAGACGGATCTCAAATCTCCCTCGACAGCTTCCGCGGCAAGTGGGTGGTGCTCTACTTCTATCCCAAAGATGCAACGCCGGGCTGCACCATCGAGGCGCACAACTTTCAGCGCGATCAAGCCAAATTCGACGCCGCCAACGCCGTCATTCTCGGCGTGAGCGTTGACACCCCCGACAGCCACAAGCAGTTCTGCACCAAAGAGGGCCTCACCTTCCGCCTCCTGGCCGACCCGCAGCACAAAGTCGTGGACGCATACGGCTCGCTCGGCCACTTTGCCGCCTTCACCATCGCCAACCGCAACACCTTCCTCATCGACCCCCAGGGCAAGATCGTCAAGGAGTGGATCAAGGTCGATCCCGCGCACCACTCTGAAGAAGTCCTGGCCGCGCTCGCTGAATTGAAGAAGTAAGCCCGCCCGTTTTCAGACGCAAAAAAGCCCGGCATGAAGCCGGGCTCTTTTGCTTGCCTTGTACTGCGTGTTGCCGCTGCTACTTGGTTGCCTTCTTCGCAGGGGCCTTCTTGACTGCCTTCTTGGCGGCCTTCTTCGCAGGAGCCTTCTTCGCTACTGCCTTCTTCGCCGGAGCCTTCTTTGCAACTGCCTTCTTGGCAACTGCCTTCTTGGCGGGCGCCTTCTTTGCTGCTTTCTTAACGGCCAACTTTTTACCTCGTTTGGTGGGTTTGCTGGCGCTCTTGCCGACCTTGGCCTTCTTGACCGTGGTCTTTCCGCCCTGCGCGCCAGAACTGCCTTGCTTTTTGGCGGACTTTTTTGCGGCCTTCTTGGCCACAATCTTTTTCGCGGCCTTCTTCTTGGCCGGAGCTTTCTTGGCTGCGGCCTTCTTTGCCGCTGGCTTCTTGACGGTTGTCTTGCCGCCCTGACCGCCCGAACTGGCTTGCTTCTTGGCGGGCTTCTTCTTCGCGGCCTTCTTCCTGGCCGGCTTTGCTGCCGGCGCTTCCACAACCACAACCACCACTTCTTCCGCGGCTACTTCGTCGTCGTCTGAAGAGGTCAGTACCGTGGCGGTCTCGATCTCGTCGTCCTCTTCAAAACTCTCTTCGTGGTCGGGGTCCAATTCTGCGGGCTCCACATCCGGGGCGCCGTCACTGTTCGCGTACATCTTGAACACTTCTTCCATCCCATAGCCTCCAGCGGCTGGCCGCTGCCCTTGTTCGCTTTGCTCGTTGCATGCGGAAAATAAATTTCCGCTCGCGCAAGCTATTGTAGCAATAGCTTGCACGCAAACACCACCAAAAGACAAGTAGTTAATGAGGTAACTGTCTATTTTTGTTTTGGAGCAGGTTTCTTCCGATGGGTTGCCGAAGCCGCGCCGCGAACACTCTTCGCTCCGTGCGTGCCGCTCTTAGCCGCGCTGCCAGCGGCGTTCGCGTGATGCGCCGATGGGTTCGCTGCTGCCGCTGCCCCGGTTTTCTTCTTCGCTGCCGGAACTGCGGGTTTCGTGCCGGAGCCCTTTTGCCCTGCCGCTTCACTCGTATTTGCGCCCGCGCCGGTCGCGCCGCGCTTGTGTCCCCGGCTGCTTCGCGGCGCCAGTGCCGGCTCGGCCACACGCAGCCGCCGTCCCGGCTCCACCTTGATGCCGGTCATCTTGTTCCACCGCCGCAGCTGTGTCAGTGACACGCCGAACCGGTCCGCGATCGTCACCAGTGTGTCGCCTTTGCGTGCGGTATAGAGCGTCATGCGTGTCGAAAGTGGAGCCGGCGGCACCGGAACCACCACCGCTTCCATACCCTCCAGGCTGTCGCTTGCCCGCATCTGGTTGGCTGCGGCCACCTCTGCCTCGGCAACGCGATACTCCCGCGCCACTGAGGCCAGTGTGTCGCCCGCCACCACGCGATGGTAGCGCCAGGCATTCCGCTTGGCCGGCGGAATCAGCGCTACCCGCTCGTTGAACAGCGCCGCTGTACCCGCGGGCAGGTGCAGATCGAACGCCGCATCCGGCGGAGTCAGCATTCGCAACAGGCTGGGATTGAGCGCCACCAGCTCATCCACCGGCACCCCAACAAGGTCCGACACCAGCCGCAGATCCAGCGAGTAATTCACGGTCACGGTGTCGGTCAGTACCGGCGGGTCCAGTGTCACCTCGTCAAAACCATACTGCTCAGGATGGTTTGCAATGATGATCGCCGCAAGAATCTCCGGTACGTAGACCTTGGTCTCCTTGGGCAGGTTATTGCGCCGGTAGAGCTCCCAGAAGTCCGCGTACCCTGTCTTCTCCACCGCGTGCTGCACGTTGCCCGCGCCCCAGTCATAGCCGGCCATCGAAAGGTACCAGTCGCCCAGCTGGTTATAGATGAACTTCATATACCGCGCATAGGCCCGCGTCGACTTCTCCGGATCGAAGCGCTCGTCCACATACAGGTTGCGCTCCAGCCCGTAGGGGCCGTGCGGCATAAATTGCCACATGCCGCCGGCGCCGGATTTGCGGTTCAGCGCTCGCGGCTGAAAGCCTGACTCGGCTACCGCCAGGTAGATCAGATCCTGCGGCACGCCCTCTTCCCCCATCACCCGCTGAATCATCGCCTTGTAGCGCCCCGCGCGCTGGAATGAGTGAAACAGCGTGTTGTGCCCCTTGGTCGTGTTCGAGAAAAAGTTGATGTACATCGCAACGTAGTCGTTCACCACCAGCGGCAAGTCAGACTTGGTCGTCGCCAGGTCAGCCTTTGCCTTGGCCACAAGGTTCGGGTCCACCGCGGCCGGCGCTTCGTTCTCCACGTCGCTGGCCACGTCGGCCGGCGTGGGCTCTTCCTGCGGCGCAAAGCCATTGCCCTGCTTCAGCGCCTCCATCTCCAGCGCATTCACCCCGTCCACGATATGGTCAAACTCTTCCTGAAGCTGCGCGTTGCCGTGGATGTCAATCGCGCTGGCCAGCATCAGATCCACGGCCCGGTCAAACTCTACCTTGGCGTCGTGCAGGTTCCCCTTCTTGTAGTTGGCCTGTCCGCGGTTATAGGCCTCCTCAACCTGCCCAATCACCACCTGCACCCGCCGCTGCTCCAGCGTCAGCGCCGGCGCTGCGGGCGCCACGGCCTGCGGGGCTGGCGCGGGCGCGGTCAACGCGGGCGCTGTGGCCTCAGGCGCAGTGCTCTCTCGCGTGCCCGTTTGGGCTGAAGGGTCGCACCCCGCCAGCGCAAGCGCCGGCAAGGCCAAAACAAGAACACGATACCGATTCCAGCTTTTACCCATCGAGGATGCAGACGCCCCAGCCGCAGAAGAACCTATGCCGATGATAAGCTATGCCATGGAGGTCCGCTGTGGCGGATGCGCAACAACCGCGCAAATCCTCCCCTCATCAGGCCATCCATGGACGCTCGCTTCCTCCGCAATTTCGCTATCATCGCCCACATCGACCACGGCAAGTCGACCTTGAGTGACCGTCTGCTCGAGTTCACCGGCTCGGTCACCGGCCGCGAGATGCAGGCCCAGATCCTCGACGACATGGATCTCGAACGTGAGCGCGGCATCACCATCAAGGCCCACGCCGTCCGCATGATGTACAAGGCCCACGACGGCAACACCTACCAGCTCAACCTCATTGACACACCCGGCCACGTTGACTTCAGCTATGAGGTCTCCCGCTCCCTGGCCTCCTGCGAAGGCGCCCTTCTGGTCGTCGATGCCTCGCAAGGCGTCGAGGCCCAGACTCTCGCCAACGCTTACCTGGCCATCAGCCACGGCCTTGAAATCATCCCCATCATCAACAAGATTGACCTGCCCTCGGCCGATATCCTCCGCACCCAGGAGGCCATTGAGAAGGCCGTCGGACTCGACGCCACCGACGCCATCGCCGTCAGCGCCAAAACCGGCGTCGGCATTGGTGAGGTGCTTGAAGCCATCGTTCATCGCCTGCCTCCCCCCACGGGCGACCCGGATGCCCCGCTCCAGGCTTTGGTCTTCGATTCATGGTTCGATGCCTATCGCGGCGTCATCGTCCTGGTCCGCGTCATGCAGGGAACCCTGCGCAAAGGCCAGCGCATTCGCTTCATGTCCAACGGCAAGTCCTTTGAAGTCGAGTCCATGGGCGTGCTCATGCCCAAGCCTGTCGAAATCGGCGAGCTGCTGGCCGGCGAGGTGGGCTTCTTCGCCGCCACCATCAAAAACGTCGGCGACACCAAGATCGGCGACACCGTTACCGACGACACCCGCCCCGCCCCCGCGCAGTTGCCCGGCTTTGAAGACATCAAGCCCATGGTCTTCTCCGGCTTGTATACCGTCGATTCGCACGAGCACACCCTTCTTCGTGATGCCCTCGAGAAGCTTCGCCTCAATGACTCGTCCTTCTTCTTCGAGCCCGAGAGTTCGGTGGCGCTCGGCTTCGGCTTCCGCTGCGGCTTTCTCGGCCTGCTCCACATGGAAATCATCCAAGAGCGCCTCGAGCGCGAGTATGAACTTGACCTCATCACCACCGCCCCCGGCGTCCGCTACCACATCACGCTCACCGATGGCTCCGTCCTCGAGGTTGACAATCCCTCCCGCTGGCCCGACCCCACAAACATCGTCAGCATCCGCGAGCCGGTAATTACCGCCAAGATCCTCACCAACGAAGAATATGTCGGCGGAATCTTCAAACTGGTCGAAGAGAAACGCGGCAGGCAGGTCAACTTCGAGTACGTCACCCCCACCCGCGTCATGCTCACCTACGAACTGCCGCTCAATGAGATCGTCCTCGACTTCTACGACCGCCTCAAGTCCATCTCCCGAGGCTATGCTTCGCTGGACTACCAACTCGCCGGCGAGTGGGTTTCGCCCATGGTCAAGCTCGATATCCTGGTCAGCGGCGAGCCCGTCGATGCACTCTCCGTCATCGTCCACCGCGACTTTGCCTACGAGCGGGGCCGTGCCCTGGTCTCAAAGATGCGCGAGCTCATCCCTCGCCAGCAGTTCGAGGTCGCCATCCAGGCGGCTATCGGCGCCAAGGTCATCTCGCGAGAAACTGTCAGCCCCCTGCGCAAGAACGTCCTTGCCAAGTGCTACGGCGGCGACATTAGCCGCAAGCGCAAGCTCCTTGAGAAACAGAAGGAAGGCAAGAAGCGCATGAAGCGCATCGGAAAGGTCGATATTCCCCAGGAAGCCTTCCTCGCTGTCCTCCGCGTAGGCGAAGATTCGCAGAAATAGTCACCTTTTTGTGATCCATTGCACAAAAATAATTGCAGGTTGTTCATCACGAACTGTGGAAAGCTTGCAAAACCACACCCCAGCTTGAGCCAGCCACAGCCTGCCCCTCGCTACCGCATCGTTTCGCATAGACCTGTTGAAAAATAAGGGCTTGTCTCGCATAACAGAATCCAGATTCACTTGGCAAGCGAAGAAATTAAGATATTTTCGCTGGATTCACGAAAGTTTTCCACATTTTTATCCACACTGAACAGCTGGCGAATCCAGAATCTTTGCCCCTGGGCTCAACCCGGCCTTCACGCCGCCTTCACAAACCTGTGAAAACACAAAGGCCCCGCGTCGCGGGGCCTTTGCAATCACTGGTACCGCTCAGCTTAGTGCGCGCCCGGTGCCTTGGGGGCCGGCTTTGGCGCCGCCGGAGACTGCTGCGCCGAGGGCGGAGGTGCCGGAACGCCTGACTTTACGTTGTAGGCGTCAAGTACCGGCTTGGTGATGTTCGTCGACTCGTTCGCATACAGAACCGGATTCTGCTGCTGGCTCACGTCCAGCACCAGCGTGAAGCCCTGCTGCTGCGCATAGGCAGAGAGAACGTCGTAGACCTTGGAGGCCACGCCGTTGTACATCTCCTGCATCTCGCCCTGGAAGTCGTTCTGCGCATCTTCGGCTGAGCGCTTCAGTTGCTTCGTCTTGTCGTCGATCGTCTTGGCGCGTGAGGCACGCTCCTGCTCGCTCAACTTGTCGCCCTGGGCCTGCAGCTGCTTGGTCAGGGTTTCAATCTCGTCGTTCAGCGTCTTGAGGTCCGCCCGCTTCGGCTCGTACTTCTTTTGAAGGTCGGCAAAGTTGCGCTGAAATTCGTTGGTTTGGCCTACCGCGGCCTGAAAGGCGATGACGGCGATCTTGGCAGGACCGGCAGGCGCCGCGGCGGCGGCCGGAGTTTGGGCAGCGGCACTCAGTGCAAAACCCGAGGCCAGCGTGAAAGCAAGAATGAGCGAACGCTTCATGTGAGTCTAAAACTCCTTCGGAATTCCTGTGTGGCTGTCTGCGTTTCAGCGCGAGACCAAGCCTGTGCCTCCTGAGAAACCTCACGGCCTTTCCCGGAAGGCCCCGCGCCAATGGCGAAGAGACTAGAAAAGACGCAGACGGAGACGTCAGCAGGAACTATCAGGATTATAGGGGGGCCAACTGGGAGCGTCAAACCAGCATGCGGTGAATTCTGCGGCGCTTTGCGGTCGTCCGGCGCCATGCGCACCGCCTTGCTCATTCGGCGGCCAAGTTAGCCTGCAATGCGGATACAACAACCTTCAGGCCCGCCGGCAATGAGCCAGGCCTGCAAAAGGCAAAAGGGCCGCCCGCGCCAGCGGACGGCCCCTTCGTGCAACACAGGTTTAGAAAGTCGTGGAAACGGTCAGCCGGAAGGTCTTGCGCGGCTCACGCAGCTGATACTTGGCTCCGTACGCTGTCAAGGACTCCTCATAGGTGTAGTCGCCCGCGCCGCCCGGCGGGAACAGGTCGCGCGTAATCAGCTCGGCTGAGCAGCTGCCCTTGTTGCCGCCGATCACAACGTCGTTGCAGGTCGGCGTCTCATAAAGCCGCAGCGGGTTGTAGGCAAAGTAGAGCCGGAAAGGCGCATTGATCACCGGCATGATCACGCCCAGCTCGCCGCCCATTGACATGCGGGGCACGAAGTTGGAACCCGCGATCGGGCGTATGTTCTGCACAAACCCCACCTGCGATCCCGGTATGCCGCCCTGGCAGGACCCGTTGTTGTAAACCGGGCACCCGTAAAGAGGAGCGGTCAGCGTCGCAAAGCCCTCTGGGCTCTGCTTCAACTGCCCCTTGTTCAGTGACGCGTCGATGCCGAAGTCGTCGAACAGTGAGAACGTCACCGGGCCGGCAATCGGAATCCGGTACTCGGCGTTGGCCGTGAATTGCGTATCGCCGCCGATCGACGCGATCCCATAGACCGGCAGCGGAACAAGGATGCACTGGCCCAGCTGTGGATTCGTCGGGTCTCGCGGAACGCACGTTCCATCCGGGTTCGTCAGTTGCACCGTTATGCGATTGGGAACATACCCGTACGGTGTGGCCCCGCGAACGTCGAAGCCTCTCAGGTCGCCCTCGCCGCCCGTGTAAAAGCGGTTCTGCGGCGGAGCCACATCGCCGCCAAATCCCTGCACATAGCCCAGCTGTGCGCGCAGTCCCAGCACGTTCCGTCCATTGGCTGACGGCGTGAAATAGTGCATCGGCATGAACTGCTTGTAGGCCACCAGCGGAGAGAAGTAGCGCACGTTGCCCCAGATGCCTGCCGCCTGGAACACCGCGCTGTACTCCTTGCCGCTGCGCGGGCGCAGCGGATTGTTGATCGTGTTGTAGGTGTAGCTCAGAGAAACCTGACTGGTCACAATGCCGGCCAGCGGGTTGTTGCCCTGGATGCCCGACCGGAAGCTGATCGTCTGGAAAAACGTCTGCGACGCCGTGCTGAAGGCCGAAATCGTCGACTTGTTCAACGAATAGGTAAACCCGACGCGCTGAAAGGCATGCCGCCGCAACGGATAGCTCACTGACCAGTTCAACCCGGTTGAGGCCTGGTTGTAGTTCTGCGTCAACGACTGCTGCGCCGCCGTCAAATTGGCCGATGCGCCCACGCTCGTCTGGTATGTCTTCGCGGCGTTGAAGTCTGACTTGGTGTTGAACAACTGAAAGCCGATGTTCAGCGGCCGGTTGCGTACATACGGCTGCGAGAATCCAAACATGAACTGCCGCTGCACGTTGCCCAGGTTCCCCTGAAGGCTCAGCGTCTCGCCCAAACCAAGAAAGTTGTTGGTCTGGTAGTTCACGCCCAGAAACGCGCCCGAAAGCCCGCTGATGCCGCCATTCAGGCCAATCGAGTTCTTCCCCTTCTCCTTCACCTTCAGCAGCAGGTCCACCGTGCCGGCTTCCGAATCCTGGTGCGCCTCCGAGTCCTGGTCTACCTTCAGCGGCTCAAAATACTCCAGCTGATTCAGGCGCAGCAGGCTGTACTCCCACAGCTGCGAGTTGTACACCGAACCTTCGTCCAGCATCAATTCGCGGCGAATCACCTTGTCGCGCGTAATCGTGTTGCCCTGGAACTCAATGCGCGATACATAGAACGGCTTGCCTTCGTCGATATCGATCACCAGCGAAACCGTCTTCTTGTCCTCGTCGAACACCGGCTTGGGAATCGCGCCGAAGTTGATAAAGCCCAACGCGCCATACGACTTCTTCAGGTTCTCCAGGCCCTTGCCAACCAGCGTCGCATTGAACCACTCCCCGTCCTTCACCGCAAACGTCGAGCGCAATGCACGCTGGTTCTTCACCGCCTTGTTGCCCGTGAACGTGATCGTGCCCAGCCGGTACCGCGCCCCTTCTTCCACCGGCATCTGAATGTCGATCCGCTTGCCCTTGTTGGGGCGGAACGTAAACCAGTTCAACCCGCCCTGGTCGCGGATCTGCGTCTTCGGCTCTTCGATTGCCGCCGTGTAATACCCCTTGTCGCGATACGCCTGCCGCACGCGTTCGCTGTCTTCTTCCAGCTTCGAGGCGTCGAACGTCTGCGGAAAAATGTCCTCGAAAATAACCGAGTACGGAATCCCGATCGGCTTCAGGTTCTTCATCGAGCGCCGCAGCTCAAGCGACCCGATGTGCTGGTTGCCCGTGAACTTGATCTGCCCCACCTTCACGGTCGGGCCTTCCTTGATCGTGAAGTTCACCTGCACCGACGCCGGCGGAATCGTCTTCACTTCTTCCTTTACCGAGGCAAACTGGTGCCCGTGCTCTGAAAGAATGTCCTTCAGCACCGCCTCGGCCCGCTTGATCCGCGCCGGATCGTACTGGCTCTCCACTGACATGCCGACCTTTTCCTTCTTGAACCGGTCCAGCACGTCCGACTGCGAGACGGCGTTCAGCCCCTTGTAATTGATCTCCCGGATCGTGGGCTTCTCGCGCACAAAAATGTTCAGGATGATGCCCTTCTCCGAGTCCTCGCGCTCGATGCGCAGATCGTCGAAGTACCCCGTGTTCCAAAGCGAATTGAAGTCGCGCTCGACCGAGATCGAGTCATACGCATCGCCAGGGTGGGTAAAGAGCCGCGCCAGCACGGTCTCCTTCGGAATCCGCCGGTTGCCGATCACTCGAATCTGTTCGATCGTCAGCGGCGGCTGGGCTAAAGCCGAGCCGGCGATGACCACCAGCGCGAGCAACATCGTCAGCCGCGCCAGGCGCCCTGCGAGGCGACGGTCGAGGCAGATGGAAGTGTGCTTGTTCTTCACGGGGCCGGGGCCCTGCGGCGAGCACAAGTTCTGGTGCGGTCCATAGTTCGCGTTCAGGTTCGGCTTCACGGGAAGAATATCGACACCCTCATTGCTGAAAAATCTGGTCCTGCCTCGAGGAAAGACTGATTATATTGGACCGCAGCCACCCCGCCCAAATCGCCGGGACGTCTTACGGCTCTTTAAATCGAGACTTTCCCAGAATTTCCCCACCGCGCTTGGCCCCTGCGGACGCGGGCTGGCCCCACTAACTACCCCGGCTGATTAGACTGGCCGCGGAAACTCCGGTTACCAACCCTGCCACAGTCGCCTGTCGCCGGGAACCCGGGGTTTTGGAACCTAAAACACAGTCTACCGGAACCGGCCGGGTTCCGGCGCATTTGCATCCCGTCGCCGCCCTGTGCCACCCTGCAAATGCGTAAGGAAGACGTCCTGCCCTTCCCTGCGAAAAGGGCTCCCGGCAATGAATGAGTCGCAAAAAACCGTCTACCCGTTCTCCGCTCCCCTGCTCGACGGCCGCACCGTGAGCCTCCAGCAGTTCCGCGGCCAGGTCTTGCTCATCGTCAACACCGCCAGCCATTGCGGCTTCACCCCGCAGTACGCCGGCCTTGAAGACCTCTATCAAGCCTCCAAAGACCGCGGCCTCGTCGTCCTCGCCTTTCCCTGCAATCAGTTCGGCGCACAGGAACCCGGCTCCGAGGCCGAAATCGGCGCCTTCTGCCAGAAAAATTATGGCGTCAGCTTTCCTGTCTTTTCCAAAGTCCAGGTCAACGGCCCCCAGACCCATCCCCTCTTTGCCTTCCTCAAGCAGCAGAAGCCCGGCCTCTTCGCCACCCGCCGCATCAAGTGGAACTTCACAAAATTCCTCGTCGACCGCTCCGGCCGCCCTGTCGCCCGCTTCGCCCCCAGCTCCCAGCCAAAATCCCTCGCCTCGGCCATCGAAAAACTGTTAAAGAGTGATTAAAGTACGTGCAAAGCGGTATGCTTGCCGTGTCTGGCTCTAATCCTCGGCCTCTTCCTGCAACCTGAACGGGCCTTCCCAGAGAGATTCAGCGCGAGGGAGGCTGCAAATGCATCGAAATCTTTCCTTGACCCTCATCCGCATCGTTGTGGGTCTGGTGTTTCTCACTGAAGGGGCTCTGAAATTTATTTTGCCCGCTGAACTCGGCGCCGGCCGGTTTGCCGCCATCGGCTTGCCTTTCCCCAACTTCCTCGCCCCCCTGGTGGGCGCGGCCGAGCTGATCGGTGGGGCCGCTATCCTGCTCAATCTCTATGCCGGCGATGCCGCCATCCTGTTGCTGCTCGTTATCTTTACGGCCCTGGTCACCACCAAAATGCCGCTCCTGCTCGGCCGCCCGTTAGGCCCCTTCCCCTTGATGAAGGCCCCCCACACCGGTCTCCTCGCATTCCTTCACGAGGCCCGCGTTGACCTCAGCATGCTCGCCGGCCTGCTCGCCATCCTCGTGGAATCCGGCCAGCGCATCGGCCGCCGCCGCCCCTGGTACCAATCCAAGCAGTTGTAGGCCACCTTCAATCGGGCCTCCTGGACCCTCTCGCGGCTTTTTACTCTGCCGCCTCACCCAAACCGGTAAGCACTGATCGCCGCGCCCATCGGCTCGTCGTTGAAGACGCGCCTCCCCGCCGCCTCCCCGCCTGCACCCGCCGCCACCAGCAGCGGAATCAGATGCTCCTCCCGCGGATGCGCGTAAGCCGCAAACGGCGCTTTGCGCCATTCGGTCAAAGCCGCATCCCTCTCCGCCGCAGGCAACTCCACAGCTGCGGTCAGCCACGCGTCAAACGCCCGCGCCCGCTCCGCCGTCTCCGGCCTGAAATATCCGCGCAGATTATGGAAGCTCATCCCGCTCGCCACCAGCAGCACCCCCTCATCCCGCAGCGGAGCCAGAGCCCGCCCCACCGCCAGGTGCAGCGCCGGATCCAGCGAAGCAGCCAGCGAAAGCGAGACCACCGGAATCGTCGCCTCCGGGAACGCTACCTTCAGCGGAACAAACACCCCATGATCGAACCCTCGGCTCGCGCTCAATCCTGCCGGCAACCCCGCATGCTTCAACAGCTCCACCACCCGCCCCGCCAGCTCCGGCTCCCCCGGCGCAGGCCACGTCAGCCGGTACGTGTGCTCCGGAAATCCGGAGTAATCGAAGATCAACTCAGGCGTCACCGCAGCGCTGGCCGTGAAAACCGCCTCTTCCCAGTGCCCGCTCACCACCACAATCGCCTTGGGCGCTGCCGGCAGCGTCGCCGCCAACCCCTCCAGAAATCGCTGCGTCGCGTTCCATGTGTCGGCCGGGCCCCAGCTCCAGTCCATAAAAAAGCAGGGGCCTCCGCCGTGCGGCAAAAAAATAGTGGGCTGGCGTTCAGACTGTGCGGGCATCGCGTCATCCTCCTGATTTTCCGGCTCCATCACCTGCTCGGAGCAGAATTGTCGTTCAAACAACTATCACAGAGATGCCCCAGCCCGCCGCAAAGATTCATCCCCCCGCCCCTACTCCACCGGAGGAGCCAGAAACAGCGCATACACCAGCATCGCCACCCCGATAAACCCCGGAATCAGCCCGCACAGATACACCGGCGCATTCCAAATCAGCGCCCGCAAAAAAATCACCAGCGCTACGCCCACAGCCAGGTTGATCAACCCGCCGATCTTCAACCCCTCGCGCCGCTTGCTGCGCTCCTGCCGGTCCTGGTCGCGCAGCATCTCCAGCGCCGCCTTCGCCCCCTCGCCTGAAGACTCTGAGAGCCGCCGCAGCGTCTCCGCCTTGTAATATGCCTCCCGCTCCTTGCGCCGCCCTTCGATCCAGCTCACGGTTGGGATGAAGACCACAAACAGCGCCACCGCTCCAATCGAAAGAAACATCCAGAGCCCGAATGCCTCGTTGTCAAACGGACCGCCAAACGCCAGATGCAACAATGCCAGATGCAACATAAAATCCTCCTTAGCCTCGTGCAGGGCATTTCCTGCCTTGCATCCGGTGGGACAGGCGCCCTCGGCCTCCGGTTGCATTTTCTCGGGATTTCTTTTTCTCAAACAAAATGCAACCCCACAGCCCGCCCCCCTGTCTCACCCAGCGGAGAGTGCCAACTTTGGCCACCTGCCCCCAAAGCGTAATTGCCGATCTGGCCGACGTCGACCGCGTCCTCGCCGGCGACGTTGACGCCTTTGCCGGCATCGTCCGCCGCTGGCAGGGCCCGCTCGTCAACATGGCCTGGCGCTACTGCCGCGACCGCGGCCGTGCCGAGGAACTGGCCCAGGAAGCCTTCATCCGAGCCTGGCGCGGCCTGCCCCAATGGCGTCGCCAAGGCAGCTTCTCCACCTGGCTCTTTGCCCTCGCCGCCAACGTCTTCCGCTCCGACCTCAAGCGCTTCCCCACCGAGACCGTGCCCATCGAGTCCGCGCCCGAGCCCGCCGAGCCCGCCTCCCAGCACAACACCCTGTCCAAAAACCTGAGTAGCGGCGCCGTGCAACGGGCCGTCCTGGCCCTGCCCCTCCGCTATCGCGAACCCGTCGTCTTGTTCTATTTTCATGAGATGGACCTCGCCGCCGCCGCCCGCACCATGGGCCTGCCCGAGGGAACCATGAAGGCCCGCCTCTCCCGGGCACGGGCGCTGCTCCGAAGCCGCTTCCCGGCCCTCGCGGCCGACCACGCGTCCCTTGAAGCAGCCATTCAACTCACAGGAAAGGAGGCATAACCATGAACCGCAACCCCAATCAACCCGAGCCAATCGAAAGCGCAGACCAGGGCCTCGCCCAGATCCACCAAATCCTGGCCTCCGAAGAAGACCTCCTCCCGTCCTCCGGCTTCCTCGCCTCCGTCATGGAGCGCGTCCACGAACAAGCCGCTGCGCCCGCCCCCATCCTCTTCCCCTGGAAGCGCGCCATCCCCGGCATCCTGCTCGCCGCCGCCGTCCTCGGCTGGGGCGCGGTCGAGCTGTTCCGCGCCGCCCTTCCTGCCCTGCGCACTCTCTCCCTCGCCCCGCCCCACCTGCCCGCCACCCTCATCCCGCCTCTCGAAGATGCCGGCTGGGTCGCCCTCGCCCTCACCGTCTCCTTGCTCTCCACCCTGCTCTCCCGCCGCCTCGCCGGCCGCTCCGGCCTGCTGTAGTGAGCAGCTGGTGTCCTGTCTCAGATATTTCTGGCACAAGTGCAGCTGTCATTCTGAACGAACGGGGCCCCAAACGCATTTCAGTTTGGGGGTGGTGAGTGAAGAATCTGCGTTTATCCTCCCGTGGTTCCGATGCGAACTTCCGGGACACCGCCCTCGGAGCCAACCCCCATGCCCGACCCCCACAACCTCAACCGTTTCCTCACCGCCCAGGCCCCCGTCTACGTCCAGGTCCTCGCCGAACTCGAAGCCGGCGAAAAACGCTCCCACTGGATCTGGTTCATCTTTCCCCAGCTCAAAGGCCTCGGCCTCAGCCAGCAGTCGGAGTTTTACGGAATCGCCTCCCTGCCTGAAGCCCAGGCCTACGCGCAGCACCCGATCCTCGGCCCCCGACTGGACGAATGCACCCGCTTCGTCAATGCCGTCGAAAACCGTACCATCCGCCAGATCCTCGGCCCTCCCGACGACCTGAAATTCCGCTCCTCCATGACCCTCTTCGCCCGCGCCGTCCCAGAGAACCCCATCTTCCACGCCGCCCTCGACAAATACTTCAACGGCCACCCCGACCCCAGGACCCTCGAGCTTCTGCGCTAGCGCATTCAGCCCCTCGACAAACTGAGCTTCATGCAACCGTCCAATCCTCAGTCTTCAGCCCATCGACGAAGGAAAACGCCCGGTCGTGCGTGACAAGAGTCAACCCAAGCGAAAACGCATGAGCGGCGATCATCAGGTCTTCCACGCTCAATGGCCGCCCGTTCTGTTCCTGCGCAGCGCGCAATGCGGCGTAGGCACGGGCGGCGGCAGAGTCCCAACTCAGCACGGTGGCCACGGCAAAGAACCCCTCGGCGGCGATGCGCAGCCGCACCGCGCCTGGCCGATTGGCGATTCCATAGGAGACTTCCGCCTCCGTAATGGAAGAGATCGCAATGGAATCGGCTCCGCCCGAGGAGAACCGTAATTGAACCGCCGGGTTTTGGTTCTTGAGCAGGTAGCTCACGATATTGGTGTCGAGCAGGTAGCGCGCGGCCATCTAGAAAAGGTCCAGCGTGCGCGCCATGCTCGTCTTGCGATCCGCCATAAAATCTTCAGGAAAGTGGGCGCGGTCAATGATCTTCATCAATTGCTCCACCGTCAGATTCCCCGGCTGCGGAGGCAGCTTCGCATACGCCTCCTCCGGCGCGTCGTCCGGAATCGCGTCGTAAAGCGCAAACCACTCATCGAAACTCAACACCGGCTCGCCCTTGGGTCGGCCCAGCACCACTTCACCCGTCACCGGATCCCGCCGGATCGCCACCTCAGTCCCCTCGAATTGGAACTCCTTCGGCAGCCGCACGGCCTGGCTGCGGCCGTTTTTGAAGAGCTTGGCGGTCTTCCCGCCAGAAGCCGTTGTCGTGGCATTGGTCGCGCTCATCCCCGGCCTCCCTTCAATGGTATATACCAGTATATACCAACTCCGAAACCCAACATCTACTGCCTTTTTGCGTGCCTCTCCCCAAACTGTCTCAACTTGGCCAGCGTCGCCGCCGCCTCGCCCGAGTCAATCGCCTCGGCTCCCTGGGCCACGCCTTCCTTCAAATCCTTGGCCAGCCCCGCCGCCACCAGCGCCGCCGCCGCATTCATCAGCACAATATCCCGCCGCGCCCCCGGTATTCCCGTCAGCACGTCATACAGCAGCGACCGATTGGTCTCCACATCCCCGCCAACAAACTGGTCCAGCGTCGTCCGCGTCAGTCCCGCCATCTCCGGCGTCACCCGCGCCGCTTTCAGCGTGCTTTCACCGGTAGCCGACTCCTCCACATGCGCCACCACGCTCTCGCCCGTCGTTGTCAGCTCGTCAATCCCGTCCGTCCCATGCACCACAAACGCCTGCTTGGCCTTCAGCGCCGCCAGTGTCCGCCCCACCAGCAGCACCCGGCTCGGCGCCAGCACCCCGATCACCTGCACCCGCGCCCCCGCCGGATTCGTCAACGGCCCGCACAAATTAAAAATCGTCCTGAACCCCAACGCGCTCCTGAGCGGCCCCATCGCCTTCATCGCCGGATGGTAGAGCGGCGCAAACAGAAACATGAATCCCGTCTCCCGCAGGCACTCCACCGCCAGCTCCGGACCCAGGTCGATCGGCACTCCCAGCGCCTCCAGCACATCCGCTGCGCCGCAGCGCGAAGTCACCGCGCGATTCCCGTGCTTGGCCACCTTGGCCCCAGCCGCCGCCGCCACCAGCGCCGCGCCCGACGAAATGTTGAAGGTCAGCGGTCCGCCGCCGCCCGTGCCCACCACGTCCACCAGCTCGTCGCGCTCCGCTTCCGTCAGCGGCATCGGAACCACGCGCCGCCGCATCACGTCCACAAAACCCGCCAGCTCCGGCGCAAGCTCCCCGCGCGTCGCCAGAACCGTCAGCAGCGCCGCCGTCTCCACCTCCGGCACCTCGCCGGTCAAGATCGCTTCCAGCGCATCCGACGCCTCTTCGCGGGTCAACGCCGCGCCATCTTCAGCCAGCGGTTTCAAAAGTCTCTTCAGTGAGGCCATATCCTCCCATGGTAACGGCGAACCCGCCCCTCGGGCGTCACAAGCCCCGTTTCCCCGCCCGGGAGATTCCCCTGGACGCCAAGCCGAAGGCCGCCGGCCCCACCGCAGGTGGTTGCCCCATCCCTGTCAGTTCCCCCTCGACTGGCGGGTGCCCCCGGTCTCGATTCTGAGACCGGGGATAGCACGAACCACCGCGGCCAGTTCTCCCCGCCGAAGGCCGCCGGCCCCACCGCAGGGGTTTGCCCCTGCTTTGCCGGGCAAGTTACTATTTAACCAGCGCTGATACGGCCTCAACGTCCCCAAATCCACCGGGACAGTCGCCCAATCTCCCACCATCAGCGGTCTGGACGGTTCCTACCGGCATGAAGATTCACGAGTATCAAGCAAAGGAAATCCTGGCGAAATACGGCGTTGCCGTCCCCAGGGGCGAAGTGGCCAACACCCTTGAAGAGGCCTCCACCATTGCCCGCAAGCTCTTTGCCGAGGGCGCCTCCGGCGTCGTCGTCAAGGCCCAGATTCACGCCGGCGGACGCGGCAAGGGCGGCGGCGTCAAGGTAGCCCGCACCCGTGAAGACGCCGAACTCCACGCCAAAAACATCCTTGGCATGACCCTGGTCACCCACCAGACCGGCCCCGCCGGCCAAAAGGTCCAGCGCCTGCTCATCGAAGAAACCGCCGACATTGACCGCGAACTCTATCTCGGCATCGTCCTCGACCGGGCCACCGGCAAGCTGGTGTTCATGGCCTCCCAGGCCGGCGGCATGGAGATCGAAGAAGTCGCCGCCAAAACCCCCGAGGCCATCTTCAAAGAGTCCATTGACCCGGCTGTTGGCTTTGGCGCATGGCAGGCCCGCAAGCTCGCCTTCGCCCTCGGCCTCAAGTCCACGCAAATCAACGCCGCCGTCGCCTTCCTCCAGAGCCTTTACAAGGCCTTTACTGAAACCGACGCCTCCCTGGTCGAAATCAACCCCTTCATCACCACCAAAGACGACAAGCTCTTCGCCCTCGACGCCAAAATCACCTTCGACGACAACGCCCTCTTCCGCCACGCTGACATCAAGGCCCTCCGCGACACCGCCGAAGAAGACCCGCTTGAAGTCGAAGCCAGCAAATACGCCCTCAACTACATCCGCCTCGACGGCACCATCGCCTGCATGGTCAACGGCGCCGGCCTCGCCATGGCCACCATGGACATCATCCAGTACGCCGGCGGAAGCCCCGCCAACTTCCTCGATGTAGGCGGCGGCGCCACCCAGGAACAAATCGAACACGCCTTCGAAATCCTGCTCTCCGACGCCCACGTCAAGGCCATCTTCATCAACATCTTCGGCGGCATCCTCCGCGTCGATCGCCTCGCCACCGGCGTCGTCGCCGCCGCCCGCAACCTCAATGTCAAAGTGCCCATCATCCTCCGCCTTGAAGGCACCAACGTTGAAGAAGGCCGCCTGATCCTCAAAGAATCCGGCCTCAACTTCCAGATCGGCGCAACCATGAAAGAAGCCGCCGATTTAGCAGTAAGAGCGGCTTCTAGCTCTTAGCTGTTAGCTTCTGGCTCGATGTGCAACGGGAAAGGAATTGAAACTTGGCGCAAGCATTCCAAGATCTCACAGTGTGGCAGCGAGCCATGGAAATGACTGTTTGCATCTATGGCCTGACCAAAGCCTTTCCCAAAGTCGAAATGTACGCACTGACCTCCCAATTGCGCCGAGCGAGCGTTTCGGTTGCCAGCAACATTGCCGAGGGCAGGGGAAGAATGACAGATGGCGAGTTCCGGCAGTTTCTTGGAATTGCGCAAGGATCTACCTACGAAGTGCAAACGCAACTTCTAGTGGCCCAGCAGTTGAAGATGGGTGATGAACAAATGCTTCGCAAGGCGGAAGCTCTGTGCATTGAGACGTCGAAGATGCTCGGTGCGTTTATCCAGTCTTTATGAGCTAGAGGCTAGAGGCTAGAAGCTAGGAGCTGTTCTCTATGGCAGTACTGGTCGATAAAAACACGCGACTCATCGTGCAGGGATTAACCGGCAAAGAAGGCACCTTCCACGCCAAAGGCTGCGCTGAATACGGCACCAACGTCGTCGGCGGCGTAACCCCCGGCAAGGGCGGCACGACGCACGAAGGCTGGCCCGTCTTCAACACCGTCGCTGACGCCGTCTCTGCCACCGGCGCCAACGCCACCATGATCTTTGTCCCCCCGCCCTTCGCCGCTGACGCCATCCTTGAAGCCGAAGACGCGGGCATTCCCCTCATCGTCTGCATCACCGAGGGCATCCCCACTTTGGATATGGTCAAAGTCTGGAGAAAGTTAAAGGACTCGCAATCCCGCCTCATCGGCCCCAACTGCCCCGGCGTCATCTCGCCCGGCAAAGCCAAAATCGGCATCATGCCCGGCCGCATCCACAAAGAGGGCTCGGTCGGCATCGTCTCCCGCTCCGGCACGCTCACCTATGAAGCCGTCCATCAGCTCACCCAGCGCGGCATCGGCCAGTCCACCGCCATCGGCATCGGCGGCGACCCCATCATCGGCACCACCCACATCGACGCGCTCCGCCTGCTCAACGACGACCCCGAAACCGAGGCCATTATCATGATCGGCGAAATCGGCGGCGCAGCCGAAGAAGCCGCGGCCGCCTTCGTCCAGCAGTATGTCAAAAAGCCGGTCGTCGGCTTCATCGCCGGACAAACCGCCCCTCCCGGCCGCCGCATGGGCCACGCCGGCGCCATCATTAGCGGAGGGCAGGGAACTGCCGCCGACAAAATGAAAGCCATGACCGCCGCCGGCATCCACGTCGTCGTCTCCCCCGCCGAGATCGGCGCAATGCTCGCCAAGGTCATCGACCGGGCGTAGCGTCTGGCCGATGACCGCGGGGTGCAATACTCCGCCTCCGATGTGAAAAATACAGCCATTTTCATGAATTCATCCACTTGAGTATTTTAAAGTGCCACTTTAAATTACTCAAACATCTCACGGTGCATCCCCGGTGCATAATGCGCGGCAAGATGCGCTCTTTACCCCGTAAATAAAGGGGATCCTGCTTCCCGGGCATAAAATCGCGATCGGCCCTCACGATCCCCGCTTCCCGTACAGCTCAGCGGCAAACCGGTCCACCGTCATCGCCTCCGCCCCTCGTGCCAGCGCCCCAAACTCCCGCCCGGTCCGCGACCTGCGGTACACCACAACCCCCCGCGTGGCCCGCTTTCCCGCAACCCCGGCCAGCGCCAGCATCGGCGCCGCCATCCGTGCCTCCACCGTCTTTGACGCCTTCGCCTCCACCAGCCAGAAGCACGCGTTCGGCCGCGGCACTACAAAATCAATCTCCAGCCCCTGCTGGTCGCGAAAATAGTAAAGCTCCTTCCTCTGCCCCCGGTTCACCTGGCTCTTCAGAATCTCGGCCGCCACAAATCCCTCGAAGATCGCCCCCCAAAACGGCGAGCGCTCCAGCTCGGCCTGCGTCTGGATCCCCAGCAGATGGCATGCCAGCCCCGCGTCCCCCCAGTACACCTTGGGCGACTTCACCAGCCGCTTGCCAAAGTTCTCAAAGTACGGCGGCACCACGATCACCTGCCCGGTGATCTCCAGAATCCGCACCCACTCCGAGATCGTCGGTACTGAGACGCCCAGAGGCGCGGCCAGATCCGACCGGTTCAGCATCTGCCCATGCCGGCTCGCCAGCAGCGAAAGAAACCGCCGAAACGTCGGCAGATCCCGCACATTGGCAATCAGCCGAACATCTCGCTCGATATACGTCTGCAGGTACGAGGCAAACCACAACTCCCGCCCCCGCGGGCGCAACACCACCTCCGGAAATCCGCCCAGCAGCGGATCGGCCTTCGCCGTCTCCGTCATGCTGAACGGCATCAGTTGCAAAATCGCCGCCCGCCCCGCCATAGACTCCGTGATCCCCTGCATCAGCGGAGCCTCCTGCGAACCTGCAAACAGCCACTGCCCCATCTTGCGCGGGTGCGCGTCCACCAGCGTCCGCACATAGTCCAGCAGTTGCGGCGTGTTCTGCACCTCGTCGAAGATCACCGGCGGTCGCAGCCCCTCAATGAAAGCCCGCGGATCCCTGCGAACGCGATCCTGAATGTCCGGGTCCTCCAGAAGAACGTACTGCGCCTTCGGCGCCGCCATGCGCAGCAGCGTGGTCTTGCCTGCCCGCCGCGGCCCCGTTACCACCACCGCCGGAAACCGGCGCAAAGCCGCCGCCAGCACCGGCGCAATCTGCCGCTCAATCCTCACCATATGAGAAATATAAACCGCTACTTTAAATTACTCAAGGACAACATCCCTGCTCAGCTGCCCGTTTCCTGCCTCAGCGTCAGCCCGCCCACTGCCCAGCTAACAGCTAATCGCTGTTAGCTGATAGCCGTTAGCTGTTTGCTGTTAGCTGTTAGCTGTTAGCTGTTAGCTGTTAGCTGTTAGCTGTTAGCTGCCTCTCTCTACCACACTCTGCACGGCTTCGCGCTCACCATCTTGTCCGTCTTCTTGCAACTGAAGCTCTGCCCAAACTTCGGCAGATCCTGCAATACCGTGTTCGTCCGGTACTCATCCGGCGCGTGCGGATCGGTCTGCGCCTGCGTCCTTAGCCGCTCCGGCCGCGTCTGCGTGCACCACTGCTGTGCATACGCAATCCAGAACCGCTGTTCCGCCGTGTATCCATCCATCGTCGCCGACCGATCCAGGTGCGCCGCCTGCGCCTTGTCCAGCCACGCAATCCACGCCAGCCAAAGCCCGCCCAAATCCGCCAGGTTCTCGCCCAGCGTCAGCTTCCCGTTCAGGTGAACTCCCGGAACCGCCTCAATCGCGTCATACTGCTTCACCATGCAATCGGCACGTTCCGTAAACTTCACCTCGTCGTCCTTGGTCCACCAGTCCTTCAGGTTGCCGTCCTTGTCATACTGCCGGCCCTCGTCGTCAAACCCGTGCGTCAACTCGTGCCCAACGGTCGAACCCATGTCGCCGTAGTTCGCCGCGTCGTCTTCCTTGTCGCTGAAAAACGGCGGCTGAAAATACCCGGCCGGAAAATTCACGTTGTTCATCTGCGGATCGTAGTAAGCGTTCACCGTCGGCGGCGTCATCTGCCACTCGCCCTTGTCCACCGGCTTGCCGATCTTCGCCAGGTCCCGCGCCACCTCAAACTGGTGTGCCCGCATCTGGTTGCCCAGCGCATCGCCGCGCACAATCGCCAGCTTCGTATAGTCGCGCCACTTGTCCGGATACCCGATCTTGTTCATCACCGTGTGCAGCTTTTCCTTCGCCTTCACCTTGGTCACGGCGCTCATCCAGTCCAGCGAGTCGATGTCCTTATCCATCGCCTGCTCAATCGCCAGCGTCATGTCCAGGGCCTGTTGCTTCTCCGCCGGCGGAAAATACCGCGCCACGTACACCTGACCCAGCGCCTCGCCCAACTCGCGATCCACGCGGCTCGTGCACCGCTTCCACCGCTCCTGCTGCTTTTCCGCCCCATTCAGCGTATGCGAATAGAAGTTCCAGCTCTCCTGGTCAAAGCTCTCCGGCAGGCTCGTACCCGCGTACGCGTGCAGCAGGTGCCAGCGCAGATAAGTCCTCACCTGATCCAGCGGCGTGTCGGCTGCCAGCGCATTGAACTCCGCAAAGAACTTAGGCTCCATGTCGTTCATCTTGCCCGTCGCCGGTGCACCCGCCGCGGCTACATAACTCGCCATTGAAAAATGCGTCAGCCCTTTTTCAAAACTCCCTACATCCGTCGGGTGATTCAAATTCTGCGGATCCCGCTGCTCGGTAATCGTCAGTGACGCCTTCGCCAGCCGCGTCTCCAGTGCCAGCACCACGTCCGCGTCCTTCCCCGCCTGCCCCTCCGTCTCCCCGGCCAGCACAAACATCTTCCTCACGTGCGCCACGTACTGCTGCCGCTGTTCCACGCTCTTCGCATCGGTCCGCGTATAGTAGTCCCGCTCCGGCAATCCCAGCCCGCCCGCGCTATAAAAGCTGATCATCGAACTTGAATCGTCAAAATCCTGGTTCGCCCCCATGCCGAAGAACGCATCCACCCCAATCGAGTGCAGATGCGCCAGCAGAGCCGGCAACTCCGCTGCCGCCTTCAAACCCGCAATCCGCTCCAGCTCCGGCTCAATCGCCTTCAGCCCAAGCTTGTTCACCGCTGCCGTATCCATGCAGCTTGCGTACTCGTCGCCCACCTTCTGCTCGTTTGCCGTGCGCGTGGCCGCCGGCGCTGAAGACTCCTCAAGAATCTGCCGCAGGTGCAGCCGGTTCAGCTCGTACAGCTCCGTGAAGCGCCCATGCGAAGTCTGGTCCGCCGGCAGAGGATTCCGCTTGAACCATCCGTTGCAACTGAAGCGGTAAAAGTTCTCGCACGGGTCCACCGTCTTGTCCACAAGTGACGGATCAAAGACCCGCAACTGCGGCGCGGCAGCAGGCGACGCTGGGGCCTGGCAGAATGCCGGTACCGCAGCCAATGCAAACAACAAAACGAGGAGATGGCGACAGGGCGAAGCGCTTGACTGAAACATGCCAAAAACTCTAGCAGATCGGCCCCCTGCAAAGCCGTAACGCTGACCGGCCATTACAATAATGAAGGTAGAATCTGAATCCCCCAGGAGCACATCCAGTGGCGCAACGCACCTTCAGCATCCTCAAGCCCGACGCAGTTCGCAAAGGCTTCACCGCGGCCATCCTCGCTGAAATCCAAAAGGCCGGCTTCCAGATCGTCTCCATCAAAAAGCAGTCCATCTCCAAACAGCAGGCTCAGGGCTTCTATGCCGTTCATCGCGAGCGCCCGTTCTTTGACGGCCTTACCACCTTCATGTCTTCCGGCCCCATTGTCCTGATGGTCCTCGAGAAAGAAAACGCCATCGCCGATCTGCGCACCCTCATGGGCGCCACCGATCCCGCCAAGGCCGAGGAAGGAACCATCCGCAAAAAGTTCGCCTCCTCCATCGGAGAAAACGCCATCCACGGCTCTGACGCTGAAGACACCGCCGCCTTCGAAATCGCCTACTGGTTCGCGGGGTATGAGCTGGTTTAAGCCTGCCTTCAAAGAATGCCCTCAGGTCAGGGCAGGTCTGTCGGCTTCATGATCCGAAGCAACGGATGACCGCCAACATTCTCCAGCGGAAGATAGACAAGGTGCGTCTTCGGGTCCACGCTCACGGTGTGGGCGTGGGGCATAGTCAATTCCCCAAGCAGGCTGAGCCCTTTGCCCGACTCTTGAAACACAGTCACCGTTCCCGATTCCGCCGAGACATAGAGCCGTCCCAATCCCGCGTCGAAGGCAAGCACATCCGGATCGTCTCCCGTCCGATAGGTTGACAGCACTTTCATGGCGCTCAGGTCCACCACCGCAAGCGAGCGATTCTCCTCCCCGGCCACAAAGGCAAGATGGTTTGCCGTGTCCAGCGCGATGCCGTGCGGGTCCCGGATCCCCGGAAGCGGGAGCCTGCTCACAATTGTTGCCAAAGCAGGGTCAATGAAATCGAGTTCGTTCACGCCATGCACGGCCACCAGAATCATGCCTGAGATCGGATCGTAGACGGTGTTCCCCGCACCGCCGCCCAGCGCGATGTTCTTGATCAGAGTGTTGGTCGTTGCATCAACCACCGCATCCGTATCGCCGTGCTCGTCTGAGACAAACACTCGCTTTACCTTGGGCGCATAGGCCAGGCCGTCCGGATAGTCAACCGGGCCCGGCTTGGCCAGAGTGCGCAGTGTACCCGTATCCACAACCGCAACTGCGTGCTCCCCGGTCACTGATGCATAAACCCGCCCAAGCTCCGGCACAGCGATCACTCCGTGAACCCGCTTGAACCCGTCGAGATTGGCCATCACCTTGCGCGTCGCGGTGTCGAACACAACCAGTTGGTCGGCGTTCATGTGGGAGATATACAGCTGCCCGCTCGCTGCGTCCAGGCTCTGATAATCAAAGCGGACCGCCGGGCCGGGCATCGGGATATCCGCGACCTTTACCAGAACCTGCGGCTCTCGCGTCTTTCCAGCCGTCTCTTGCGAACAGCCCACTGCCGGCATCAGCAGTAAACATGCTGCCACGCAGATTGCCTTCCTCAGCGCCAAATCCCCTCCTGCCTGCATGGATCTCTCCCGCTCATCAATCCCCAAACAAATCGTCGATCCTCTTCCGCAACGCAACCAACTCCAGTTGCATTGCCGCGGTTGTCGCCTCCAGTTGAGCCACTCGCTCTTCCAGGTCGCCAGCCGGCCCGCCAGCCGCCGGCCTGCTCATCGCCAAATCCGCCGCCGGCATCATCTCCACCCCGCCTGACAGCAGGTGCGCATACCGCGCCTCCTTGGTCCCCGGCTGCCGCGGCAACACCGCCGCCAGCGCCGGTTCGCGCTCCATCAGCTTTTGCAGCCCGGCCAGCACTTCGCCAATCTCATCGAACCGGTGCAGCCTCTCCGTGCGCCCGCGCAACTCGCCCGGTGTCTGCGGCCCGCGCAGCAGCAGCACACACAGCAGAGCCGTCTCCGCGCGGCTGAAGTTGAAGGCCTCGCCCAGCCAATGCTCATACTTGGTCACCCGCCCGTCGGCCCCGCGCGCCCGTCCGGCCAGTTGCATATCTTCCAGCCCGTGCAGCGCCTGGCGCACCGCCTCTTCGTCCAGATCGGTCACTGGTTCGCGGTTGGTGCGCTGGTTGCACGCGTTCATCAGGGCATTTAGCGAAAGCGGATAGTAGTCCGGCGTGGTTACTTCTTTCTCCACCAGCGCGCCCAGCACGCGCGCTTCAGCAGGGGTAAGGAAGATTGTCTCAATGGGTGGCATAGGTCTATTCTGCCACTCGCAACTCCCGCCCCCGCCTCCGGCCTGCCACATTCCGCGCAAAATACATCTCCCGCGAACGAAGATCCATCCGCGGGAAAGTTGCAGAGCACAGGCAGGCCTGTTGCTGGAACTCATCTCACAAACCGGCTTTGAAAGGGCATGGCTTCAGCCGTGCCGCAAAGATCCCGCTAAAGCAGACACTTTAGCCCCTGGGGGGTGCCCAATCCGGACCGATTGGCGTCTATGAGATAGCCTCTAGGCCAGCTCCTCCGCTTCGGCAGCCCGGCCGCGCGTCAGTTGGAAGTAAACCACCGGCGTCACCACCAGGCTCAGAACCATTGAAACCGCCAGTCCGCCAATGACCGCAATCGCCAGCGGTTGCAGCATCTGCGAGCCGGCGCCCAGCGCAAAGGCCAGCGGCAGCATCCCGCAGACCGCCGCCAGCGCCGTCATCACAATCGGCCGCAGCCGCCGCTGCGCCGCGTGGATCATGGCCTCGGTCGGGCTGGCTCCCCCGGCGCGGAACTTCTCGTCCGCATCCATCAGCAAAATCCCGTTCTTCGCCACAATGCCGATCACCATGATCAGCCCCATGAACGACGCCACGTTGAAGCTGGTGTGCGTCACCAGCAGCGCCACAATCACGCCTGAGATCGACAGCACAGACGAAGTCAGAATCGCGATCGGCGCCGGAAAGTTGCGGAACTCGGTCAGCAGCACCCCAAACACCAGCGCCAGCGCCAGCACCAGCACCCGCAGCAGATCGCGGAAAGACTTCTGCTGCTCCTCATACGTGCCGCCATACTCCACGCGAACGGACGCAGGCAAATGCAGCCCGGCCACCGTCTGCCGCACCCGCGCGATGCCCGTGCCCAGGTCTGACCCCTCCAGCCGCCCCGTCACCACCACCAGCCGTTGCAGGTTCTCGCGCCGGATCTCGTTCTGTGGCGGCAACTGCTGAATGGTCGCTAGCGAACCCAGCGTCGCGCTATGCCCGGTCGCGCTATTGAACACCGTGTTCTCGATCGCCTCCGGCGATGCCCGATGCTCATCGCCCAGTCGCACGCGAATCGTGTAAGGCCGCCCGTTCTGAATCAGCGGATCGGTCGTGGTCACGCCGTCCAGAATCGCCGTCGCATCCTCTGATACCTCGGTCGGCGTAAACCCCATCCGCGCCGCCACCACCGGGTTGATCTGAAAGTTCGTCGCCGGCCCGCTGATCGTGTTCTCAATCCCGTTCTCAACGTCCACAACGCCATGAATCTTCCCGATGGCCTCGCCCACCCGCGGGCCAAGCTGCTCCAGCAGCGCCGGATCGTTGGCGAAAATCTTGATCTGGATCGGCTCCGGCGCGTTCGACAGGTCCCCGATCATATCCTGCAGCACCTGCGTAAACTCAATATCCAGCTCCGGCTCGGTAGTCTTGATCTCGCTGCGCAGGTCCGCGATCACGTCGTCGATCCCGCGGCTCCGCTTGGCCTTCAGCTTCACTGAGATGTCGCCGGTGTTGGCCTCGGTCACCGCTGCCAGGCCCAGTTGCAGCCCCGTGCGCCGTGACGTGCTCTCCACCTCCGGAGTCTCGCGCAACATCCGCTCCACGTGCTCCAGCACCCGGTTCGTCTCAGTCAGTGAACTGCCCGCGGGCATGATGTAGTCAAGAATGAAGCCGCCCTCGTCCATCTCCGGCAGCAGGTCCGAGCCCAGCGCCTGGTACCCGGCCCAGGTGCCGGCCACAAGCAGCAGGCAGGCCCCGGCCAGCCACAGCGGCTTGGCCAGCGCCCACTCCAGCACGCGCCGGTGAATTTCGATCACACTGCCCATCACCCGGCCGCCGTTGTGATCCCGCTCTGCGTCCTCGTCCCGCCGCTCGCGCAGCATCACCAGGCTCAATCCCGGCGTCCACGTAAGCGCAAGCACCAGCGACGTCAGCAGCGCGGCAGTCATCGTCACGGCCAGCGCGCGAAAAAAGCTCCCCGTCACGCCACTCACTGACACCAGCGGCAGAAACACAACCACCGGCGTAATCGTTGACCCGATCAGCGGTGTCGTAATCTCCTTCAGCGCCTTGCGCACCGCCTCGCCGCGGTGTTCCCCGCTGTCGCGGTGCAACACAATGTTCTCAACCACCACAATCGCGTCGTCAATCACCAGCCCGATCGCCGCCGCCAGCCCGCCCAGCGTCATCAGGTTAAAGCTCTCCCCGATCATCCAAAGCGCCAGCACGGTTACGGCAATCGTCACCGGAATCACCAGCCCTGCAATTAGAGAAGACGTCCAGTCGCGCAGAAACAGGAAAAGAATGATGCAGGCCAGCACCAGCCCGATGGCGATTGCGTCCCGCACGCTGGCTATGCTGTCCCGCACAATCTGCGACTGGTCGTAATACGGCTCGATCGTCACTCCCGGCGGAAGCTTCGGCTTCAGTTGCGCCACCTGCGCGGCCACCGCGTCGGCCACCGCTACGGTATTGCTTGACGGCTGCCGCGTGATGTTCACCAGCACCGCTTCTTTGCCGTTGGCGGTCACCATCGTATACACCGGCTGCGTGGCCTCTTCCACCGTAGCCACGTCGGCCACGCGCACCGGGGCGCCCGAGGGCGTCGTCTTCACAACCAGTTGCCGCAGTTGCTCGCTGTCATGAACCTGCGCCCCCACCAAGCCAAGAATCAACTGATGGTTGGCCTCGTAAAGCCCCGGCGAGTCCACGATGTTTGAAGCCTGAATCGCATTCACAAGATCCGGAATGGTGACGCTCGCCCCTTGCAACAGAGCCAGATTCGGCACCACGTGAAACTCCGGCACCTTGCCGCCCTGCACGGTGACAGTGCTTACGCCCGCCACCCGATTCAGCGGCGGCTTCAGGTCATAGGTGGCAATCTCCCACAGCTTCGTCTGCGGTACCGTCGCCGACGTCAGGCTGTACCCCAGAATCGGAAACGTCGCAAACGTAAGCCGGTTGGTCGTCACGCGCGCCGTCGCCGGCAGCGTCTGCTCCACCTTGCCCAGCGCCGCATCCACAAGTTGCAGCGAGTGGAACATGTCCTGGTTCCAGTCGAAGAACAGGCTGATCTCCGCCGATCCCCGGCTGGTCGTCGAGCGAACCGTCTGCAAGCCGGGCACGGAGTTCACCGCATCCTCAATCGGCTTGGTGATCGTCACCTGCATCTGCTCCACAGGCATCACGCCGTTGTCCACGCCAATCACTACACGCGGAAAGTTCGTCTGCGGAAACACCGAGATCGGCACCTGGAAGGCAAAATAGATGCCCGCCACGGTCAGCATCGCCGCAAAAAAGAAGATGGTGCGCGTGGAGTGCGCCAGCCAGAACGGCTTGTGTCGGGCCGTGGGGTCGGGCATCACTCGGTCCCTCCGCCCGCGCCGGCGTCCGGCTTCTTGTCGTCGCCTTCGGCCGCGCCCACTTTCACCTTCGCGCCTTCATCCAGCCCGTAAGCTCCGCCCGTAATCACCAGGTCGCTCGCCGCCAGCCCGCCGGTCACCTGCACATCTTCCGCATCCGCCAGTCCCAGCGTCACCGGCTTGCGATGCGCCACCCCATCCCCGCCCACCACCATCACGCTCTTGCTTCCGTCCTGCCCCGTCAGAATTGCCGTTGCCGGAACCTTCCACGCCTTCGCTTCGGTACGGCCTGAGATGGACACCTTTACCGGCGTGCCCACCTTCAGCGCGCCGCTCTTGTTGGCAATCTTCAACCACACTTCCACGGTCGTGCTGCCAGGGTCCAGCGCCGGGCTGATCAGCTCGATCCTGGCCTCAACGGGATCGGCTACTCCGGGCACCTGCACCTGCGCCACATCGGCCAGCTTCATCCGCTGCGCAAGGCTCTGTGCAAGGTGCGCCTTGGCCAGCAGGCTGCTGGTATCCATCACCGTCACAAGCGGGGCCCCCGCCGCCGCCGTCTCCCCCGCAAACAGCGGCCTGTCGGTCACTACACCGTCAATCGGGCTGCGAATCTCTGAGTAGCTCACTTGCGCCGCCGCCCCCTTGTACTTGCCTTCCGCTGAAGAAAGCTGTCCCTGCGCCGACTTCAGCGCCGCCTCACGGCTCACATTCCGCACTGACTGCAAGTGCAGTACCGCCGCGTCGTAGGCCGCCTGCGCTTGAACCAGCGCCGCCTGCGCCGTGTCCAGATCCCGCCCCGGAATCGCCCCTTCGGCAAACAGTTGCTTGCGCCCCTTCACGATGCTCTGGTTCAAATCCAGATTCGCCTTCGCCTGGGCCACATCGGCTTCCGCCTTCTGCGTGTCCTCGGGCACCTGCGCCTTGGTCGCCGTGGCATAGGCCGCCTCGGCAGCCATGAACGAGCCCCTGTTGTCTTGCGCGGCCGCCGTCAGGTCGTTGTTCTCCAGCGTCGCCAGCAACTCGCCTTCCTTCACTCGCGAACCGCGCTGCACATAAAACTTGCGCACCGGCGCTGAGATCTTGGGCGCTATCGCCGCTTGTGCCAGCGGCGCAAGAATCGCATCGGCCGTCATATGTTCCGTGATCGCACCCTGCTCCGGATGCTCGGCCTGCACGGTCACCAGCGTCTCTGGCGGCGCTTCCTTCTTGCAGCCCGGCAAACACACCATCGCCACGGCCATCGCGCACGGCAAAAGCCAGCGCATCTTCATACAACCTGCTCCGCGATTTCCATTCATCGTCGTCATTCCGCTCGTTCCTGCGTCAGATTGTTCCCGTCAGTGTCTCCAGATCGGCTCGCGCTCCCTGGTAGCGCACTCTGCCGTCCTCGCGTGCATTCTCGGCAGATACAAATGCGTTCTGTGCGTCCACCACCTCCAGCACCGTCGCCTCGCCTTCCCCATAGCGCATCTTGGTCAGCCGCAGGCTCTCGGCCGCTGTCGCCACGCTCGCATCCAGTGACGCAAGCTGCTCCCGCGCCGCCGCCGCCTCTGAGTAGGCTTCGTCCAGTCGCGCAATCAGGTGTCTCTGCGTGGCTGAAAGCGCCACCTTCACCGCATCGCGCCGAATCTCGCTCTGCTTCACCTTGTGCTGCGTCGTCAGCCAGTCCCATACCGGTATATCCAGCGTCACGCTCGCCGAGTAGCCCAGGTTGCGCAGATGGTCCGGTGTGTTCACGGCAAACTGCGGAGCGTCGATACCGTATGTCACATTCAGTCCCAGGTCGGGCAGGTAAGCCGCGCGCGCCGCCAGCACCTCGGCATTGCTTACGCTCAGTGACGCCAGCGCGCTCTTCAGCTCCGGGTTGTTTCTCCCCGCCGCCTGGTCCACTTCCGCCCTTGATGGCAGCTCGGCAACATTCTCCGCCGCCGTCAACACATAGGCAGTGTGCGGATCGGCGAACAGCAGCACGGCAAGCTCCAGCCGCGCCTTCTCCTCGGCCACCTTCGCGTCAGAGAGATCCCGCTGCCGCTGCTGCTCTTCCAGTTGCGCCTTTACCACGTCGGCGTGGGCTGCCTCGCGAGCCTGCTCCCGTTTGCCGGTCAGCCCGGTAAACTCCGCCGCTTCCTGGTGGGCCCGCTCAGCCACCTGCAGCTTGTTGCCGGCCGCCAGCAGCTCATAAAACAACCCCACCACCGCGGCCCGCAACCCGCGGCGCGCAATCTCCAGCTCTGCCGCCGCCCGCGCCGCCGCCGCATCCGCTCGCCGCACGCCTGCCATCTGGCCAAGCCCGATTGTCTCGTTCGCCACCGCCTGGCTGGAGTACTCCCGTGCCGCATTGTTGGCGATGAACCGGGGCACCGTCTGCCCCCGATCTGTCTGCGTATAGAGCGCCTGGTTGTGGTACTGCACGCTCGGCAGCATCCCGGCCCACGCAATCGAGCGGTCAATCCCCGCCGTCCGGCTGTCGGCCAGCGAAGCCGCAAAGTTCGGCTCGTTTGCCTCCGCGCGGTGAATCGCCTCTTCCAGCGTGATTGCCACCGGCTGCGGCGCAGGCTCCTGCCCCGCTGTCTGCCCTTCAATCGCAGCTGCCGGAAGAAAGAAGAGAATTGCGCCGCAGAGGCTGATCCAGCCCAGTCCCGCGAGGCGTCGCCACATCTCAGATCGCATAGTCACACCACAAGCTCACGCCAGGTACACACACCAGCCAGCATACGATTGAAACCTTCATCTTACCTTGAGAGACGGATAAATCCTGGCTAAGGTTGACGGCTCAGTGCCACAGTAGCACTCCCATCCTGAAAGCCCCCTTAAGAGGTTGAACAGTGAGACCGCCTGCATCGTCCAGCAGCCCGCCCTCAAGCGCCGGCCCCGCGTGCCTTGCCCCCGGCCTCCGCCAGCCCTGAGCCAGAGCGTTCCGCGCATTTTCGCGCCCCCCATCCCGCCCCGCTCTGCGATACTACTCAGTTATGCCAATCGACGACCTGCAACAAGCCGCCCAGAAAATTGCCGCATTCCTCAACACCCTCAACCAGTTGGGCGGTCTGCGCCTCAAATACCGCATCACCGCCGGCGCACCCGCCTCAAGCCCCGAGGGCGGCGAGGGCCCCCAGCTCTGTGTTGAACTCGCCGGCCCCGACGTGCTCCTCGTCACCCAGCACAAAGGCGAGCTCCTCCTCGCCCTCGAGACCCTCGCCGCCCAGATCCTGCGCCTCGACCAGCGCGAAGGCGACCTCGTCAGCTTTGACGCCGCCAACTTCAAGGCCCTTCGCGCCAATGAGCTCACCCTTCAGGCTGAAATCGCCGCAGACCGCGTCATCCGCTCCGGCGTCCCCTACGCCTTCCCGCCCATGAACAGCCGCGAACGCCGCCTGCTCCACATGGCCTTCCGCGGAATCGAAGGCGTTGAAACCGCCAGCAACGGAGAAGGCCAGGACCGCTTCCTCGCCGTCTATCCCGCCGGAAAAACCAACCTGCCCGTCGCCGCCCCCATCAAACCCCGCGGCTTTGGCGACCGCGGCCGTGGCTCTGACGATCGCGGTCGCGGCTCCAGAGACCGTGGCCGCCCCCGGCGCTAGATCCCTTCTCGCTACATAGCCGATGTTCGGAAAGCAAATCCAGCCGGAGGCAAAGCCCCATGGCCAAATCCCCCATCCTCGCCGGCAGCAAGCTCGTCGCCTTTCTCCCCACCACCAATCCAGCCCGCTCCCTCGCCTTCTTTGAGAGCGTGCTCGGCCTCCGCCTCGTCGCCAACGAAAAACCCTTCGCCCTCGTCTTTGACGCCAACGGCACCATGCTCCGCGTCACCACCGTCCACGAGCACCACCCCGCATCCCACACCGTGCTCGGCTGGCAAGTCGACGAAATCGAGCCCACCGTTAACCGCCTCGCCAACGCCGGAGTCCAATTCCTCCGCTACCCCGGACTCAACGACACCGGACCCCTCCCCGTCTGGACCGCCCCCAGCGGCGCCCGCATCGCCTGGTTCCACGACCCCGACAAAAACGTCCTCAGCCTCACCCAGTTCTAACCCAAAAACAAAAAGCCCACCTCGCGCAGTTGCGAAGTGGGCTTCTGAATTCTCTGCCGGCTCTCAGGGCCGAAGGCCACTGGCCCCACCGCAGGTGGCGGTATTCTTACCCACTGAACCCTTCGCGAGCGGATAGCGAGCCGCTAGCCCCACCGCAGGTGGCGGCATTCTTACCCGCTGAACCCTTCGCGAGCGGATAGCGAGCCGCTAGCCCCACCGCAGGTGGCGGCATTCTTACCCACTGAACCCTTCGCGAGCGGATAGCGAGCCGCTAGCCCCACCGCAGGTGGCTACCCGTTCAACTGCTCCTGCAGCTTGTTCAGCGTCCGTTGCAGATCCTTGTCTGTCCGCCGCTGCTCGTCAATCTTGCCAATCGAGTGCATCACCGTCGTGTGGTGCTTGTTCCCGAACTGCCGCCCGATCTCCGGCAAACTCGCTTCCGTCATCTGCTTGGCCAGGTACATCGCAATCTGCCGCGGAACCACCACGTTGCGCGAGTTGTTCTTCTGCTTCAGATCGCTCACCCGCATGCCAAAGCTCTCCGCCACCGCGCGCTGAATCGCTTCAATCGTGATCTTCCGCACCTGCATGTCGATGAACTGCTTCAGGCATTGCTGCGTTGAAACCAGCGTGATCTCCATGTGGTTCAGTTGGCACCAGGCCACCAGCCGCGTCAGCGCCCCCTCCAGCTCGCGCACGTTGGTGCGCACATTCGAGGCAATAAACAACGCCACGTCCGTCGGCAGCGTCACCTGTTCGCTCTCTGCCTTCTTCTGCAGAATCGCTACCTTGGTCTCCAGGTCCGGCGGTTGAATGTCGGCAATCAGCCCCCACTCAAACCGCGACCGCAGCCGCTCCTCAAACTCCGTCAGCTCCTTCGGCGGACGGTCCGAGGCAATCACAATCTGCTTCATGCTCTCGTGCAGCGCGTTGAACGTGTGAAAGAACTCTTCCTGTGTCCGCTCCTTCTGCGCGATGAACTGGATATCGTCGATCAGCAGCACATCCACTGAGCGGAAACGGTCCCGGAAGCTCGTCATCCGGTCGTTCCGGATCGACGTGATCAGCTCGTTGGTAAACTTCTCCGCCGAAACGTAGCAGATGCTCGACGAAGGCTGACGCCGCTTCACCTCGTGCCCGATCGCGTGCATCAGGTGCGTCTTGCCCATCCCCACGCCGCCATACAGAAACAGCGGGTTATACGCCCGCGATGGCCGCTCCGCCACCGCCAGCGCCGCCGCCCGGGCAAACTGGTTCCCGTTCCCGATCACAAAAGCGTCAAACGTATAACGCTGGTTCAGTTGCGCCGCGGTTGACCAGTCGATCATCTGCTGCACCGGGGCACGGGCCGGCGCCGGCGCTGACGGCGCATGAGCCGGCAATGGGCCAAACCCGCCGTCCTTGCGCGGCGGCGGAATCGAGGGATCCTCTTCCACCGTCACAAAGCTGACGTCGTCAAACTCCAGCGACTGCAAGTCGATGGCCTCTTGAATCAGGTCTCCGTACTTGTCGCCGATATGCTGAAACTCAGGCGACGGCACCCGCACATAAAGCGTGCGCCCCGCGGCATGGCTATACCGTGTCGGCTTCAGCCAGGTCTCGAAGGACTGGCGGATTACCTTCTTTTCCAGAGCCGATAAGATCTGGAGCCAGGGGTTGAGAACCGATGCTGGTGAAGTTGCGAATGCCATCTTGCTGATCCTTGCCCGCGCCGTCGGGTCATTGCAGGGTTGGTTGATCCCTGTGCATTTGAAAACAGCTATCTCTTGGCGCAAAGATCGAATCTCTGCGTCAGGCTCATGAATGCCGACTGCCTGATTGCCGTTGGTCTGCCCCCGACTTGACCTCGGGGCCCGGGATGAAACTTGGTTCCGTGGGGCGCTAAAAAGTTTTGTTGAACGGGTCCGATAGTAGCACATTTACGCATCAATGCAATCACTCTTTCACATTACTTTCGGACCCCATCCGGCGGTTGCACCAAGCGTGGTGAAACTCGTCGAAAATGTTACTCCCGTCACTCCATCGCCCTTCATCTGCCCAACAATTTCGTCGCTCTTTAGTCCTATTTGGCGTACCCTCCCCACGCCCGACCGCTGCCCGCCCGAAAGCCTCCGCCCCACTTCCCGCTGGCGTCCAGGCCCAACCTGCGATACACTTAGAACTTGCCGTCATGGCAAAGATTCTCTCTTAGGAAACAGGAGCGCATTTCTATGCCCAAGCGCACATTTCAACCCAATCGCCGCAAGCGCGTGAAGACCCACGGTTTCCGCGCCCGGATGAAGACCAAGAGCGGCGCTGCCGTGTTGAGCCGCCGCCGCGCCATCGGCCGCAAGCGCGTAGCTGTCAGCGCCGGTTTCCGCGACTAACTCGTCTGCCGTCCAGTCTGAGCCGGATCGCGTTGCCCAATCCCGCCTTCCGGCCTCAACGCCATCCGGCATCGCAATGACCACCCCTCTCAAGACAGCTCAGCGCCAGTCCATGGCAGAGTCGCGCCTCTGCAAGCACGCTGACTATCAGCGCGCCTATGCAGCCGCCCGCAAACGCCAGTCCGCCTCCTTCAGCTGGTTTCTCGCCCCGCAACTGCCCGCCTTCGCCGGTGCCGCGCTGCCTGCTGCCCCCCGCGTCGGCCTCACCGCCGGCAAGGTCCTCGGCAAGGCTCATGAGCGCAACCGCATCAAGCGCCGCATGCGCGAGGCCCTCCGCCGCCATGTTGACCTCTTCCCCTTGGGCTGTGACCTCATCCTCCATCCCCGCCGCTCCGTCCTCGTCATCGATTTCCCGAAACTTGAGGCCGAGGTCGTGCGTATCCTTCAGCAGGCCAGAACTGAAGCGGCGCGCCTCCCCTCGTCGGCCCGCACCGCTCCTCCGGCGCTGCCCCTATGACCCGCATCCTCCTCGCCCTGCTCGCCTTCTATCGCCGATGGCTCTCCCCGGCCCTCCACTCGCTCAATCCCGGCGGATGCAAATACCTGCCCACCTGCTCTGAGTACGCTTCCATGGCCATCGTCCTCCACGGACCCTTCAAGGGCTCAGCCCTCGCCCTCTGGCGCCTCCTCCGCTGCAATCCCTTCACCCGCGGAGGCCTCGATCTGGTCCCGCCCGCTTCCCACCCAACTCATCTGCCCCACGAACCGTTACCATAGATAAAGCGGCTGCCCGCAACGTGCCGCTTCAAACGCCTCCAAGCAAGCTCTTCACGATAGGACGTGTCTTTTGGCTGAAATTCGCAATCCCAATCTTCAAACCCAGGGCGCCGGCGGCAGCGGCGGCGGCGATATGCGCTCCATGCTCATGCTCACCCTCCTCGCCCTCATCGTTCTCTTTGGCTACCAGTACTTCATGCCCCAAAAGCCCACGCCTCCGCCCGCTGCGCACAACCAGTCCCAGGCCGCGCAGCCCCAGCAGACGGCCGCCGGTCAGCCGCAACTGGCCACCGCCTCCGTCGGCGCGCCCGGCCAGCCCGCCGCCCTTCCTGCCGTCGCCGCCGCGCTCGAAACTGAAACCAGCATTGAAAACCCGCAATACAAAATCGTCTTCACCAATCGCGGAGCTCAGGTCAAGCATTGGTTCCTCAAGGGATACACTGACTCCGCCGGCAAGCCCCTCGATATGGTCCAGGCCCAGGCCGCTGCCCGCTTCGGCCAGCCCCTCTCCCTCTTTACCTATGACCCGGCCCTCACCAACCAGTTGAACCAGGCCCTCTACCAGGTCTCAGCCTCCGGCGCACAGCCATCGGCCACCGGCCAGGCCCAGGCCCCTGCCACCAACGCCCTTACTTTCCACTACGCTGAAAACGGCATCGACGTCGTCAAGACCTTCCGCTTCGACGCCAGCTATGTCATCACCGTCGAGGCCCAGGTCAAGCGCAACGGCGCACCTCTCCGCGCCCTCGTCCAGTGGCCCTCCGGCCTCGGTGACATGGAAGAGTTCCTCCCTTCCTCCATTACCCGCAGCCAGATGCTCACCCCCTCTCAGTTCGCCTGGTCGCTTGAAGGCAAGCAGGACTCGCAGGCCGCCGCCAAAGTCAGCAACAACAACACCATTGAGCAGCCTTACGAGTACGCGGCCGTCACTGACCTCTACTTTGCCTCCGCCTTCCTCCCTGACTCCCCCGCCCGCACCACCCTGGTCACGCTCCACGGCACCATCGATCTGCCCAGTGACCTCAGCGACCCCAACAGCCAGAAGAAGCCGGCCAACGTCCTCGGCCTCGCCGTCGGCGACCTCAGCGGCAACACCCGCCTCCGCCTCTACGCCGGCCCCAAGCAGATGGACGTCCTCAAGACCATCCATACCACCGGCGCTGACGGGCAACCCAACGGCCCCACACTTGAGCCGCTCATCCAGTTCGGCTGGCTCACCGTTATCGCCAAGCCCCTCTACCTCGCCCTCCGCTTCCTCCGCGGCCTGCTCGGCCCCGGCGCTTACAACTGGGGCTGGGCCATCATCATCGTCACCGTCATCTTCAACATGGCTCTCTTGCCCACCCGCATCATGATGATGAAGTCGTCGCTCAAAATGATGCGCATTCAGCCCAAGGTCGAGGCCCTCAAAAAACGCTATGCCCATCTCAAGGCCACCGATCCAAAGCGCGCCGAGATGAACACTGAGATGATGGCCCTCTACAAAACCGAAGGCGTCAACATGTACGGCAGTTGCCTGCCCATGCTGCTCCAGATGCCTCTCTTCTTCGCCTACTATCGCGTCCTGCTCAACGCCGTCGAGCTCCGCCAGGCCCACTGGTTCTGGCTTACCGATCTCTCCTCGCCCGACCCCCTTCACATCCTGCCCATCCTCATCATCCTCAGCATGTTCCTCGTCCAGTTCCTCACTCCTTCGCCCGGAATGGACCCCGCCCAGCGCCGCATGATGGCCATCATGATGCCCGTCATCTTCGGCTTCTCCATGTGGCACTTCGCCTCCGGACTCGCCCTCTACTGGGGAACCGGCAACCTCATCAACCTCGGCATCCAGCTCGCCATCAACCAATCCAGCATCGGCAAAGAGATGCACGAGATCGCCGCCCGCCGCGCCGCCAAAAAGAACCCCGGCGGTCCAAAAACCATCCAGGGCCGCCGCTAGCCGAAAACAAAAAATTGGGAACAGGCCGAAGGCTCGCCGTAGCGAGGAACAGAGAGCAGCGAATCAAAAACTCCCCATCGGCCATCCGTCAACCCGCCACAAACGCTGTGTGCCCCATGTCTGGATCTTCAGACATGGGATACCGCAACTCTCAATCGCCTCTCAATCGCCCACCCTCCGACTCGCCCGCCCATGCTCCGCTAACTCCGCTAACCCCGCTAACGCCGCCCACCTGCACAGTCAACAAATTCAGGAAAAACCAAGCCTTTTCAACGCCTTACGCCGCCAAACCACCCCGTTTTAAGTACATTTGCGCAAAAAAGGTTCAATTCAAAGCAAACCAACCCCCAATATGTCGAACCATGCATGGTTCCGAATTTCAAAAAAGGGTCAATTCTAAGGTTCCGAATGACATTTTTCCCAACCATAGAAGCTAACCTTTGCCCACTAAACCGAACCATCTAAGCAAACCTTTGGCCCCTCTTCCGCACCTTAGAAGCAAACCTTTGCCACCAAAAGTTAACTCCCCAGTAACCCCCTATTTCCTATTCCCTGTTCCCTGTTCCTCGATGCATCTCCCCCCCATGGTGTATCGTCCAATCCGTATGGCACTCACCCCAGGCAACGTCCCCCATCCCGCTCCTGAAGCTGAAGAGGTCTACCGCCGCTGGATCCAGTTCCTCGATGAAGAGTTCCTCCGCCACAGCTCTCCCGAGCGCCGCAGCGAGGTCGTTCGCGACCAGCTCTATCAGCTCTATCTCGGCCGTCCTTCCGGCATCAAGCTCAACCTCACACTCACCTCCGAGCTCCCCGGCAACGTCCTCTCCCTCTCGCTCGATCCAGAAAACGTCACTCTCGAGGCCGAGCACTTTCCTGACATCGACCGTGAGCTCTACTACCGTCGCAAGCCCCTGCTCTGGTTCTGGCAAATGTTCGATCGCTCCCCCATCGGCACAAACCACTGGCTGGGCCTGCGTTTCCGCGCCATGCTCGGCCGTCACATCTTTCAAAAGCTCGGCGTCGGCGTAAAAATCGACCACGGCGTCGATCTCACCTACGGCTACAACCTCTCCATCGACGACGGAGCCGTCATCCGTCAGCGTGCCCTGCTCAACGATCGCGGTGGCATCTCCATCGGCAAGGGCGCCATCATCGGTTCCTTCGCCCGCGTCTACTCCCTCACTCACGCCGCCGATGACTTCGAGCGCGTTACGCCGGTCCCCACCATCATCGGAGCCGGCGCGCGCATCGCCAGCCACGCCATCATCCTCGCCGGCCAGCACGTCGCCCCGGGCCAGTCCGTCGGCAGCTTCCCCTCTGACCGCATCTGATTCCGCTTCCATCGGAGGGCACATGCCAGAATCAACGTCCTCGCTCACGCGCCGCCGGTTCCTCGCCGCCTCTGCCGCCGCTGCTGCCACCCGCGCCCTGCATGCCGACGATCCATCCACGCCTCTCGATCCCGGCGGCGACTTCACCGCCTTTCAACAGCGTCGCCGCAAAGAACTCTGGGGCCTCCTCGGCGACCTGCCCTGGGACCACAAGCCCGCCCCGCCGCGCCTCGTCCGCACAGAAAAACACGACGGCTACACCCTCGAGCGCTGGGTCCTCGATCTCAACGGTATTGAGCCCGTCCCCGCTCTGCTGCTCATCCCTGACCGCCTGCAAACGCCCGCTCCCGGTCTGCTCTTCATCCACTGGCACGCCGGTCAATACGATCTCGGCAAAGAGCAACTGCTCCAGGGCACCAGCGTTCAACCTGCCTACGCCCCCATCTGCGCTGAGAAAGGTCTCGTCACGCTGGCCATTGACAGTTGGTGCTTTGGCGAGCGCAAGCATGAGCCCAACGGCCACCAGGGCGAAGAAGACGCCTTCAAGCAGATGCTCTGGCAGGGCCGCGTCCTCTACGGCATGATGATGTTTGACGAGTTTCAGGCAATCTCTTATCTCGCCTCGCGCCCTGAAGTCGACGCTCATCGACTCGGCGCGTTCGGCATGTCCATGGGCGCAACCAAAGCCTGGTGGCTCGGTGCCCTCGATCCCCGCGTCCAAACCACCATCGATGTCTGCTGCCTCACCGACTACGATTCCCTCCTCGCCGCCCACGGCCTCAACGAGCACGGCATCTACTACTACGTTCCCTCGCTGCTCAAGCACTTCACATCATCTGAAATCAACGCCCTCATCGCACCGCGCAACCACCTCAGCGTCAACGGCCGCAATGACAAGCTCACCCCGCCCGCCGGCGTTGAAAAAATTCGCGGCAATCTCCTCCCCCTCTACCGCAAATACGGCCGCGAACAAGATCTCCACATCGAGCTCTTCGACTGCGCCCACGAAGAGCTGCCCGCCATGCGCGCCCGGATTCTCGCCTGGATGGATCGCCACCTCGTCGCCCCTCAGCCCTGACCCGCCCCCGTCGAGCAATTAAGACGCATCATGCTACTCTGAGATTTCCAACCCATGGAGAGAACGTTTGCAATCCAGCCGCTTCCTCATTGCCGTCTTTGAGTTCGTCCTGATCATCTTCTCGCTCAGCGTCCACGAGTGTGCCCACGCCTGGATGGCCTCCATGCTGGGCGACCAGACCGCACGCCTCCAGGGCCGCATCACCCTCAACCCCATCTACCACGTTGACCCCGTCGGCACCCTCCTCTTTCCCGCCCTCATGATCTTTGGCCCCTTCATCGGCCTCAGCTTCTTTGGCGGCATGCTTGTGGGCTGGGCTAAACCCACCCCGGTCATCACCCGCAACTTTCGCAAAATCGTCCGCGACGACAACCTGACCACGCTCGCCGGACCCGCCTCCAATCTGCTCCTCGTTCTGGTCGCCTTTCTCGTCCTGGTTGTCCTCTCCTTTGTCCTGCCCAACGGCCACGCCGTCGTCGTCTCCTCCTTCGTCGCCGCTCTCAGCCCGGCCATGACCGCGGACTTTATTCCCCAGCCTGTGGCTCTGCTCTGCAGCCTGGCCATCCTCATCAACCTCTCGCTCTTCTTCTTCAACCTGCTCCCCATCCCGCCCCTCGACGGCAGTCGCGTCCTGCGCAACATGTTGCCTTACAACGCCATGCTCACCTATGACCGCATAGGCGGCTGGCTCAGCTACCTGCTCATGATCTTTGTGGGCGGCTTTATTCTCAGGTAGCTCCTGTCCCCTGCGTTGGAACTGGTCTACTCGGCCCTTGTGTCCATCTAAGAAGCTGGGCCGCGCCCGCCTCCCGCTACAATGGAGTGAGCCTTCTCAGCACCCTTTTGAAAGAAGGCCGCATCCTCTTGGCGCCACCCCGGAATCGATAAGAAAAAATGCCCGAACCCGCAATCCCATCCTCTCGTCCCCGCGTTCTCAGCGGCATGCGCCCCACCGGCAAGCTTCACCTGGGCAACTACATGGGAGCCCTCGCCAACTGGGTCAAGCTCCAGAACTCCGGCCAGTACGAGTCCTATTTCTTTATCGCCGATCTCCACGCCCTCACCACCGACTACGCTGACCCCTCGAAGATCGCGCCCAACACCCTTGAGGTCGCGCTCGACTTCCTCGCCGCCGGACTCGACCCGGCCCAGTCCACGATCTTTGTTCAGAGCTGGGTCAAGCAGCACTATGAGCTGCCCCTCTTGCTCGGCATGAGCACACCCCTCGGCTGGCTTGAGCGCGTGCCTAGCTACAAAGAGATGCAGGACAACCTGGAAACCAAGGACCTCACTACCTACGGCTTCCTCGGCTACCCGGTCCTCATGGCGTCTGACATTCTGCTCTATCAGCCAAAGTTCGTACCCGTCGGCCAGGACCAGCAGGCCCACGTCGAGCTCACTCGCGAGATCGCCCGCCGCTTCAACCAGTTCTACAAACTGGGCGACCAGGAAGTTCTCCCCGAGCCTCAGGTCCTGCTCACCCCTTCGCCCAAACTCCCCGGAACCGATGGCCGGAAGATGTCAAAGAGCTACGGCAATACGATCCAGATGACCGACCCTGAGCCGGTCGTCCGCCAGAAGCTCAAGACCATGGTCACTGATCCCGCGCGCGTCCGCCGCACTGACCCCGGCGACCCCGACAAGTGCCCCGTCGGCGATCTGCACAAGGTTTTTTCCACGCCAGAAACAATCGCCAAGGTCTATGATGGCTGCCGGTCCGCGGGCATCGGCTGCATCGAATGCAAAAGCTGGGCTGCCGACGCTCTGGTCCAGGTCTTGCAGCCCATCCAGGAGCGCCGCGCTGCTTTCACCGAGTCAAAGACAATTGAAATTCTTGAAGACGGATCCAGGCGCGCTCAGGCCCGCGCCGAGCAAACCATGGTCCAGGTGCGCGCCGCCATGCAGTTAACCCCGGCCGGCTCAGTTTGCCCTTGAACGGCGGAAGTTGTCTGAAGTTTTAGCCGGGCGATGCGTCTGCCGCCCAAGGAAAGAGAATGGCTGAAAAAACAGTCCCGTGGTGGCGCAGAGCCCTCAGTTTTGCTCTGGGTGGAATTCGCTCGGGATTCGGTCTCTTTCCCCGTTCTCCCCGGCCCGATCTGTCGCTGCAGCCTGAACAACAGCCGCCGATCACGCAGCGGCAGCAGCCAATTCAAGTGCAGCCGCCTCCGCCAGTCCGACAAGTCACAGAGAACGTAGAAGCAGTAGAAGAGCCCAAAGAAGTTCCGGAAGAAGAAACAGCATTGTCCAGGCAGCCCGCCAATCCGCAGCCCCCCGCAGCCCCCGCGGCAACCCCGCCTGAGCCTGTGCCCTTTGTTCCGCCCGCTGTCATCGCCGCGCCGCTGCCTGCGCCGGTCCCCGAGCTGCTTCCCGACACTTCCCCTGAACCCGAGGCCGCAGCCGCCATTGACCCAGTCGCTGAGCCGGAGTCTGTCGCTGCGCCTCAGACCAACCCTTTGCCCGAGCCGCGGATCCCTGCATCCGAGCCAGTTGTTTCCGTCGAGGCAGAAGTGACGGTGCATCCGCCTCAACCTGCCGTACAGCCGGAGCCCGTCGCCGAGATCGTGATCGAGCCGGAACCAGAACCTGAGCCAGAGCAAGAGCCCGAACCCGAGCCTGAGCTTGCCGCCGCCGAAGAGTTGCTGCCCGATCCCGAACCCGAACCAGGGCCAGAGCTAGCACCAGAACCAGAGCCCGTTCTCGCCGCCACCGATGAGCCGTTGCCGAATCCCGAGCCGGAAGCCCCTCAACCAGTCGCCGAACCGGTTGAAGAGTCGTTGCGCGAACCGGACCCTGCTGACACCATCGACTCGGCTCTCCCCATCGCCCAGCCCGAGTCCGCTCCGGAATTGCTGACTGAACCCGAGCCGGAATCTCTTCCCGCGCCCGAACCCTCCGCCGCCCCAATCGAAGAGCCGTCGCCGGAAACACAACCCGAGTTGCCTGGCCCGGTTGCGTCCGCAGAAGAGGAAGCCGCCCAGCCGGAAGCCGAACCCCAAACTGAGCCAGCCTCAGAGCCCCTGCCAATTGCCGAAGCGCAAATCCCAGTCGCAGCGGAAACCATTGCCCCGCCCGAGCCCGCAGTTGCCATCGCGCCCCCCCCCGCCCCCGTCATCGACGAGAAAACCGCCGCCCGCCTCGCCGCCCGCCAAAAAAGGCTCGACGAAGCCGATGAAGAGTCCCCCTTCTCCGTTATCGTCGACAAGGTCTACGACGGCCCTCTCGACCTCTTGCTTGACCTCATCCGCAAGCAGGACATCGACATCTACGACATCCCCATCGCCAAAATCACCGCCCAGTTTCTCGCCTACGTCAACCAGCTCAAGGCCAGCGATGTCGACGTAGCCGGCGAGTTCATTTACACCGCTTCGCTGCTCATCCATATCAAGAGCCGCATGCTGCTGCCACGCGCCCCCTCCGGCCCCGATGACACGCCCGACGATCCACGCCGCGAGCTCGTCGAGCGCCTGCTCGAACACGAGCGATTCAAAAACGCTGCCCAGATGCTCCAGCAGAAGCAGATGCTCGAAGCCGCTTCCTGGACCAACCCCGGCGCTCGCGAGTTCAAAGACGATGCCTCCACTGAGCCGGAGATCGCCGCCGACACGGTCGACCTGGTCCGCATTTTTCGGGATATTTTAGAGCGCGCACGCACCCGCCCCGTCATTGACGTCTCTGAAGACTCCGTCACCGTCGGCCAGATGATTCAGTTCCTCGCCCGCCGCCTCACCATGGAAGACAAGCCCGTCGCCCTCCGCCGCCTCCTCAGCCACACCCGTTCTGAGCGCGCCCTCATCGCCATGTTCCTGGCCCTGCTGGAACTGGTCCGCCTTCAGGCCATCCTCCTCCGCCAGGACCGCCAGTTCAGCGAAATTTTTATAAAAAAACACACCGGCTTTGACACCGTCATGAACGAAGGCCTCGCCAACGCCCGCGACGACTGGCGCTAAGCGACCCCGCGTTCTAATCGTTCGAGTCTTGCGGACGAATAACTGCCGGAAGACCTGCTAACCCAATGGTTTCAGCGCAATATCGCCTCTCGCTGACCCGCTGCCCGTCTGCCAGGTTCCCCTGAAATCCCCCAATTTCCACCGCCCCCAACCCCTTCCGGTGTAGAATCAACCCAGCAGAGCCAGCTCTTCCGGCTCACCGAGCAAACAACTGCCACCACGCGGTTGTTGGGGTTTTATGGACGTCTATTCATCTGGCTGTAATCTTCCCTGCCGCAGGACGTCTCCCTTCTATTTTCTAAAATCCCCCGATAACCAGCCAGCACAGCGGAGGCTCAGGCGTCACCGGATCGCATCCGGACGCTCTGACGATTTCTAATGGCCGATCTGGCGACGATGGTTCAGGATCTCCCCGCGAGCGCGCCGCTGCCTGGCCAGCCGTCGCACAAGCCGTCCCTGCTCGATTTCAAAACAAAGAAAAATAGCCGCAGAGGCATCTTCGCTTTCATCGTCGCTCTGCTCAGCGCCCTCGGCTACATCGGCTTTCACCTCGCCCGCGACCTTGATAATGTCACCGTCACCAGCGTCTGGCCTTACCTTCTGCTCGGCCTTGCGCTGCTGATCGCTCTCGGCTTTGAGTTCGTCAACGGCTTCCACGACACCGCCAACGCCGTGGCCACCGTCATCTACACCCATTCGCTCGACCCTAATGTTGCGGTGGTCTGGTCCGGCATCTGCAACCTGGCCGGCGTGCTCTTCTCCTCCGGAACCGTCGCCTTCGCCGTCATCACGCTGCTCCCTGTCGAGCTCATCCTCCAGGTCAGCTCCGGCGCCGGCTTCGCCATGGTCTTTGCCCTGCTCATCGCCGCCATCATCTGGAACCTCGGCACCTGGTGGTTCGGCCTGCCCGCCTCAAGCTCCCACACCATGGTCGGATCCATCATCGGCGTGGGCCTCGCCAACCAATTATTCAATCCCTACCTGCGCACCTCCGGTGTCGACTGGGAGCAGGCCCTCAAAGTCCTCAAGGCCCTCCTCATCTCGCCTATCCTTGGCTTTGCCATGGCCGGGCTGCTCATCCTCATCTCCAAGCGCCTCATCAAGTACCCCGAGCTCTACGAGGCTCCCAAGAACAACCAGCCACCGCCGTGGCCCATCCGCGCCCTCATGGTGCTCACCTGCACCGGCGTCAGCTTCTTCCATGGCTCCAACGACGGCCAGAAGGGCATGGGTCTCATCATGCTCATCCTCATCGGCACCGTCCCCACCGCCTACGCGCTCAACCACGCCGTCACCGCCAGCGACATTCAGGACTTCATCGCCGCCTCCGAGCAGGCCGGCCACATCCTTGACCGTCACGTTGACAAAAACGGCATCCTCGGCGCTGATGCCCGCGCCGAAGTCACTGACTACATTCGTACCAAGGAACTTCAGCCCGATACCATCCTCGCCCTCCGGGAATTGGTCGAGGACCTCAACCACGAAGTTGCCCTCTACAAGGTCTTCAAGTCCGTTCCCGCGCAGGATCAGACCAACGTCCGCAATGACATGTATGTGGCCAGCGAGGCCATCCGCATCATGCAAAAAAACGGAAATCCAGTGTTCACTCCGCAGGAAAATAAGGCCCTCGCAAACTACAAAAGCAAGGTTGACAAGGCCACCAAGTTCATCCCCGACTGGGTCAAGGTTGCGGTCGCTCTCGCCCTTGGCCTTGGCACCATGGTCGGCTGGCGGCGCATCGTCATTACCGTCGGAGAAAAAATCGGAAAAGACCACCTCACCTACGCACAAGGCGCCAGTGCCGGCCTGGTGGCCATGGCCACCATCTTTGCCGCCGACAAATTTGGCCTCCCCGTCTCCACCACCCATATCCTCAGCTCTGGCGTGGCCGGCACCATGACCGCCAATGGCAGCGGCCTCCGTTTCTCCACCGTGCGCAACATCGCCGCCGGATGGCTCTTCACCCTCCCCGCCGCGGCCATGCTCTCCGGCATCCTCTACTGGATCTTCCGCGCCATCTCCTGAGCGAATCCGGCGCCCTCGCAAGGCGCATTCCTTCCGGCACTCCCTCCCTCTCAACGGACCCGCCCCAATCTCCTCAGTCGCAATTCATCCTCCATTCATCTCCATCGTTTATCCCTTGGGAGTCCAGTTTCCGCTTCCCCTGCGGTCCTGTACGCGATCTTCATTCCCGAACCTGGAGCCCTCTCAATGTCAGATTTAGCAACAGCCGTTCCCGCCCGCCCCTCGGCGGCCGCGCTGCTTGACAAGAAGATGAAGAAATCCCATGCCATCATCAGCGGAGGCGTCGTCCTCGCCGCACTCGTGATCGGCCTCGGCTTCATCGCATTCAATATCATCCAGGACTTCGCAGGCATCGCCCTCGGCAGCATCTGGCCCTACGCCCTGCTTGTCGTCGCCCTCCTCATCGCGCTCGGCTTCGAGTTCGTCAACGGATTCCATGACACCGCCAACGCCGTCGCCACCGTCATCTATACTCACTCCCTCGATCCCAACATCGCCGTGGTCTGGTCCGGCCTCTGCAACCTCACCGGCGTTCTGCTCTCCTCCGGCGCGGTGGCCTTCTCCATCATCACCCTGCTGCCGGTCGAGCTCATCCTCCAGGTCAGCTCTGGCGCTGGCTTCGCCATGGTCTTCGCACTGCTCATTGCCGCCATCGTCTGGAACCTCAGCACCTGGTGGTTCGGCCTGCCCGCTTCCAGCTCCCACACCATGGTCGGCTCCATCATCGGCGTCGGCATCGCCAATCAGCTCATGAGCGTCCACTCCGGTACTTCAGGCGTTGACTGGGAGCAGGCCACCAAGGTCTTCAAGGTCCTGCTCATTTCGCCCCTCATCGGCTTCGGCGCGGCGGCTCTGTTGCTCTTGCTCTCCAAGGTCTTCATCCTCACCAAATGGGCCAAGGCTGCCGCAAATTTCTATAACGCCCACTTCAAGAACCTCCTGCTCGCCATCCCTGTCGTTGCCGTCACCGGGTACGCAGGCACATTCCTGATGAACATCGTCGCTCCGCTGGTGCTCGGCCTCTTCGGTCCCATCGGAACCGGCCTGTGGAACCCCATACTGGCCTTTGAGTCCTGGCGGTCGCCCGTCGGCGCAATCGTCACCATGGTCATCGTCGGCATCGCCGGCCTCTTCATCCTCGCCATCTTCGCCCGCCTCGTCCTTGAGCACGCTGACGTCCTCTTTACCGCGCCCAAGGGCAATGCCCCACCGCCGTGGCCCATTCGCGCCCTGCTCATCTTCACCTGCTCCGGCGTCAGCTTTGCCCACGGCTCCAACGACGGTCAAAAAGGCATGGGCCTCATCATGCTCATCCTCATCGGCACCGTCCCCACCGCCTATGCCCTCAACCACGCCGTCAGCAGCCACGACATGCAGGCCTATGTTGCCGCCTCTGAGCTCGCAGGGCGCGCTCTCGACCAGCACATTGACAAGACCGGCACCCTCGGTGAAGATGCCCGCGCTGAAGTCACTGACTATATTCGCACCAAGCAGATCAAGCCCGACACGGTTCTGGCCCTCCGCGAACTGGTGAAGGATCTCGAAGGCGATGTCGTTGTCTACAAGGAGTACAAATCAGTTCCGGCCAGCAAGCAGGCCAACGTTCGCAACGACATGTACGTTGTCAGCGAGGCCATTCGCCTCATGCAGAAGAACCATGCCCCGGCCTTCACAGCCGCGGAAACCAAAAGCCTCTCCACCTACAAGGGAGCCGTCGACAAGGCCACAAAGTTCATCCCCACATGGGTCAAGATCGCCGTTGCCCTGGCGCTCGGCATGGGCACCATGGTCGGCTGGAAGCGTATCGTCGTCACCGTCGGCGAAAAAATCGGCAAAGAGCACCTGACCTACGCCCAGGGTGCCTGTGCCGAGTTAGTTGCCATGTGCACCATCTCCGCCGCTGACAACTTCGGCCTGCCCGTCTCCACCACCCACGTCCTCAGCTCCGGTGTGGCCGGAACCATGGCCGCCAATGGCAGCGGACTCCAGCTTGCCACCATCCGCAACATCGCCATGGCCTGGGTCATGACCCTTCCCGCTGCGGCCCTGCTCTCCGGTTCTCTCTTCTGGATCTTCCGCCAGTTCACTCACTAGAACAAAACGGCTTGTAACCCTCCATTTCAGGGCGTCCGCTCCGGCGGACGCTCTTTTTTTGCCCCATCCGGCCGGGAGAATGCACCATCTTCAGTGCTTTTCGCCCTCGCAGAGGCTCTGCTCGCGCAAGGCTCCTCCACTTCCGGTACCATACTTGAGGTACCTATCGCAGAATGAGCCTTAAAGCCAAGCTTGAAGCAGTCATTTACGCCGCCGAGGAACCAGTGACCCTGGCTCAGCTCGCGGTCCTGTTTGCCACAGACGCCCTTGAACTGAAGGCGCAGCAAGCCGCCATTGTCGCCGAGGCCGCCGAGGAAGATGCCACCCTCGCCGCCGCCCAATCCCTCTCGCTGCTCAACACAGGCCAAGAGCCTGATCCCGACTTGCCGGAGCCGAACTCCGAAGCACCTGCTGAGTTGTCTGATGACCAGCTCGATCCGGAACCCGCCTCCCGTGAGCCTGAGGTCGCCGCCGAAGCCGCACCGGCCGAAGAATCCGCTCCTGAAACCGACGGAGCCGCCGAAGTCGATGCTGAGGCCCGCCGCATCGCCCGCCTCCGCGAGCGCGAAGCCCGCGCTATCATCCGCCAGTTGCTTGACGAACTCATCGCCGCCTATGCCGGCGACGATCGCGGCATCGAGATTCGCGAGATCGCCGGCGGCTATCGCGTGGCCACCAAGCCCGAGTACCACGACTCCGTCCGCGCCTTCGTTAAAAGCCTCAAGCCCGCTCTCCGGCTCTCGCTCCCCGCTCTTGAGACCCTGGCCGTCATCGCTTACAAGCAGCCGGTCACCGCACCCGAAGTCAATGAGATCCGCGGTGTTGACTCCTCCGGCGTCTTCGGCTCCTTGCTGGCCCGCAAGCTTATCGCCACCGCCGGCCGCAAGCCCGTCATCGGCCGTCCCATCCTTTACAAAACCACCCGCGAGTTCCTGCTTCGCTTCGGCCTCAAAGACGTCTCCGAACTCCCCTCCATGGAAGAGTTCGAAAAGCTCGCCGCCATCGAGCTGGAAGAACCGGAATTCTCAAACCAGGGTGAAGCCGAGACCGAGCCCGCTCCCGACCTTAATCCCAATCTCGAATTCGACCGCAACAGTGATCAATCGGCCGAAGAACCAGGCTCCGGCGAACGGCCGCAGCTTGCCGAAATGCCAGCCGTGACGGCTGTCAGTCCCAACCCCGCCCAATCGGCGGCAACCCCAGCGGAGAACGATTCCGCAGTGGCCGCGCCTGCTGCCCCTTTCCCCAACTGAGCAGGCAGAATGAGATCTACCGTATGACCGTCAAGCCCAAGTCCCGCAAGAAGTCCGTCGCCGCCTCCGAAACCGATCCCACCCTTGCAGCTAAGACCGAGATTGAAACCCAGAAACTCGCCGAAGGCCCCGCTCCGGCAAATCCCAACGAGCTTGAAGCCAAAACCTTCGCCGAAGAACTGGCCAAAGGCGAAGGCGAAAATGAGTCCGAAGCCGCCTCCGCGGTCGAGCCAGAATCCGAGTCTGACTCCGAGACCGACTCCGACTCCGAGTTCACCCCCGCTCCCCGTCCCCCGGCAAAGCTTGAGCGCCTCCAGAAGATCCTCGCCCAGGCCGGTGTAGCCAGCCGCCGCAAGGCTGAAGAGATGATTGAGCAGGGCCGCGTCCAGGTGAATGGCAAGGTGGTCACTGAGCTGGGCACCAAGGCCGACGCCGGCCGCGATCACATCCGCGTCGACGGCAAGCTCCTCCAGGGCGCTGAGCGTCTCCGCTACTTTGTCCTCAACAAGCCCAAAGGTTTCGTCACCACCGTCAAGGACCCCGAAGGCCGGCCCACGGTCATGCAGTTCTTTGACAAGATGAAAGAGCGCCTCTACCCCGTCGGCCGCCTCGACTACATGAGCGAAGGCCTGCTCGTCGTCACCAACGACGGCGAACTCGCCAACCGCCTCACCAAGGCCTCCTCCGGCGTTGAAAAAACCTACCTCGTCAAAGTCGCCGGCCAGCCCACTGAGTCCGAGCTTGAAATCCTCCGCGCGGGCGTAGCCATTGAGCGCGGCAAGCCCGGCTCCGCCAAGGTCCGCACCTCACCGGCCCGCATTCGCCAGGTCCGCCAGGGCGACAATCCCTGGTACGAAGTCGTCCTCATCGAGGGCCGCAACCGCGAACTGCGCAAGATGTTTGAAGAGGTCGGCCACTTCGTTGAGAAGATTCGCCGCGTTGGCTATGGCCCCCTGGTTCTCGATCAGGAGCCCGGCAACCTGCGCGAACTGCAACCCTCTGAGCTGGCCGCACTGCGCGATGCAGCTGAAGGTAAGCTCCGCACCCCCAAATCCAAGGAGCTACGCCGCCGCAACGCTCTCGATGCCGCAGGCCTGCCCACGGTCGCGCCTCGCCCCACCATCCATCCGCGCCCAGCCAAGCCGTTCGTTCCCAAACCCTTTGCTGAGCGTGCTGCCAACCCCGACTCTCCCAGGTCTGCTCGCCCGGTCAGCGACCGCCCTCGCAAGCTCTTTGACAAGGCAAAGCCCTTCCGTTCCGCCGTCCCCGCCAGTGCAGACCGTCCCCGTCGCGCTCCCGGCGCAGGCCCGGCGAAGTTCGGTACCGGCCCGGCCAAGTACGGTGCCGCCAAATTCGGGTCCCCTGGCCCGGCCAAACCGCCCTTCCGCCGCGATGAAGGCGAAGGCTCATTCACACCCCGTCCCCCTCGCCCCGCCTGGAAGAAAGACGCGCCGTCCGCCCGTCCGCCCCGTTTCCAGACTGGCTCCGTGGGTGCAGACCGTCCAGCCACTGACCGTCCCCGTTTCGGCTCGGCCGGTTCAGGCCGCACCGGCGCTGGTCGCAGCTTTGGCGCCAAGCCGGCCTGGAACAAGTCCGAGACCAGCGGCGACCGCCCCAGCTTTAAGCGTCCGTCGGCGCCTCGGCGCGACGTTTCTTCGCACGATGACGACCTCGGCCCGGTGCGCCCGCCCAATCTCCACATTGAAGAGATTCAACCCTCTGAGCGCCCCGCCTTCACCCGCACCCGCTCCAGCGCTCCCCGGCCCGGCGCGCCCCAGTCTTACTCTGATCGTCCCGCAGGCCGGCCCAGCTCCCCCCGTCCCAGTTCAGACCGTGCCGAACGTCCCAGCGCAGGCCGTCCCAGCTTTGACCGTGCCGAGCGCCCCAGCCGCCCCTTCCGCAGCGAAGGCGGCCTGCCCCGCGCCTTCACCACCAGCAGCGGCAAGCCCCGCCCCGGCGGCGCAAGGCCCAGCAGCAAACCCGGAAAATCCACTGGTTTCAAGCCGGGAGCCCCCAAAGGCAGGCCTTCATCCGCAGGGTGGAAGCCGAGCGCTCCTCGCACCGGCGGTCCCGGCCCACGTTCCAGCAGCCCGCGCAGCAGCGGCCCAGGCGCCGGCCCACGCGGCGGACCAAAAGGCGGAATCGACCCGCGCACCGGCTCCGGCTACCGTCCCCAGCCCGGCGGTTCCCGTCCGTACGCCCGCCCATCCACCGGCGCCAGCTCACGCCCAGCTCGTCCCTTCACCCCACGCGCTGAAGCCACACCCGGTGCCCCGCTCCCGCGCACCAAAAAGTTCGCTGGCGGCGCAGCGCGCAGTTCCGACACCGGTTGGAAGCCCAAGACCCGCTATGGCGGCCCAGCCAAACCCGGTGCAACCCGTTCCAAACCCCGGCCCGGCAGCTCCGCCAAGCCCTCCCACCGCGTAAAACCCGGCGGCAAACCCGGCGGAAAGAAGCGCAGTTAAGCTCCCGCCTCCGGGACCAACTCTTCGGCAGAACACATCCATCAACGGATACCCAGGCCCATGAATCAGGTTGAAGCTCGAAAAGTCGAAATCTTTGATACCAGCCTTCGCGACGGCATGCAGCAGCCGAATATCGATGTCTCTGTGCCCAATGCTGTCAGCCTGCTCCAGCGCATGGCGGCCTTCGGCGTCCACTACGCTGAGATCGGTTTTGCCGGCGCAAATCAGTTCGTCACCGACCTCACCGCCGCGCTCGCATCCGTCGACACCACCCCCATGAAGCTCGCCCTCTTCGGCCGCACCCGTGGCCGCGGAACCAGGGTGCAAGACTGGCCCGACGTTCAGTTCATCCTCCACCGCAAGCAGCGCATCCCCGTCGCCGTTCTCGTCCTCAAGTCCCGCCTGCTTGACGTGATGAAGTCTCTCGAGACCACTCCTGAAGAAAACCTCCTCATGGCATCTGAGACCATTGCCTGCCTCCAGGACAACGGCCTCGAAGTCATCGTCGATCTCGAGCACGCCATGGATGCCTGGTGCGGCCGTCGCGAAAATGGCGCCGCCTGCGATCCCGATTTCAGCAAGCGCAGCCTCGACTACTTCCACCAGGTCACCGCCCAGTGTGTCGCCCAAAAAGTCAGCCGCATCGTCATCTGCGACACCACCGGCGGCGCAAACCCTGAAGAAGTCTCAGGCGTCTTCACCGGCCTGTCGCGCGACTTTCCCGGCGCGCACTTCGGCTTCCACGGCCACACTGACCGCGGCCTCGGCGTCGCCAATGCCCGCGCCGCCATCCTCGCCGGCGCAACCCAGGTTCAAGGCACCCTGCTCGGAACCGGTGAGCGCTGCGGCAACGTCAACCTCACCACCGTCATCGGCGGCCTTCAACTCCGCGGCGAGGCCCAGTTCGTCACCCCCGAAGCCCTCACCGGCCTCACATCTCTGGCACACTCTGCCTACGCAGCCTTCTCGCTCGACGTGCCCCACGGCATCCCCATCGTCGGCATCGGAGCCTTCGGCACCTGGGCCGGCATGCACGGCAGCAGCGAGCGCAAAAACCCCGGCGCCTATCTCTGGTGCGATCCCGCCCTCGTCGGCGCAAGCCCCGTCATCGGCGTCAACGGCCAATCCGGCCGCGCCAACGTCATCCTCCTCGCTGAAACCCTCGGCATCACGCTCAGCTCTGCCCAGGCCCAGGCCCTCATGGACGCCAATCAGGGAATGATTGAAGGCGGCGGCTTCACCGCCAGTGAAGTCTCCTTCCGACTGGCCTGTATGAAGGTCCTCGGCACCCTCGAACATCGGTTCAGCGTCAAGAGCTGGCGCGTCCTCGACGAGTCCGACGAAACCCGCAACCGCTACGTCCAGGCCTCCATGCTGCTTGCCGTCGGCGAGTCCACCATCGCCGTCACCCGCTCTGAGGGTGCAGGCCCCGTCGATGCCCTCACCCGCGCCATGCGCCAGGAACTCGAGAAGTGGTACCCGGCCATCGCCCGCATGCACCTGGGCCGCTTCACCGTCACCGCCATTGACGTCTCCGCCCACGACACCGCCGCCCACGTCCGCGTCACCGTCAGCTTCCATGCTGAAGGCCACGAGCCCTGGACCACCGCCGGCGTCAGCAGCGACCTCAACCAGGCCGCCCTCATGGCCATCGTCGACGGCTTCCACTACTGGCTGCTCCAAAACCCGGAGTAGAGGTGGCTGCCTCTCAACCAACTTGCGGAGGGAGCCGGGGGCTTCAGCCCCCGGGAATACCCCATCGTCGATCCCCGCATACGAAATCTGTTACCCCGGCCCTCCTCCGCGCATCTCATCCGTATGAGCATTCAAAAAGCCACCTTCGGCGCAGGCTGCTTCTGGGGTGTCGAAGCCGCCTTTGCCGCCATCCCCGGCGTCACCGCAACCGCTGTCGGCTATGAGGGCGGCCAGCTCGCCCAGCCCACCTACAAAGACGTCTGCTCTGATCAGACCGGCCACGCCGAAGTCGTCGAACTGGACTTCGTCCCCAACGAGGTCAGCTACGACCAGCTCCTCGACGCCTTCTTCGCTCTCCACGACCCCACCACCGCCAACCGCCAGGGCCCGGACTGGGGCACGCAATACCGCTCCGCCATCTTCTTCCACTCGCCGGAGCAGGAGGCCGCCGCCAACGCGAAAATCGCCCAGCTCACCGCAGAAGGCCGCTTCAAACCAAAACGCATTGTCACCAAGGTAGAACCCGCCCAGACCTTCTGGCGCGCCGAAGACTATCACCAGCAGTACCTCGCCAAACGAGGCCAGGCAAGCTGCCACATCTAAAGGGCAGGGAATAGGGAACTGGGCAGGGAACTATGAACCGGGAACTCCTCTCGGCATCGCAGATGGGTGCCCCAGGTCTCGATTTTGAGACCCGGGATACCCCAACAGATCGTTCCCCCACTCGTCTCATCGCCACAAATGCGCCCAACAGCGGCTTTAATCCCGCGCCTCACTTCACGCTTTCCGTAAAGCTGTCCCGCGCCTTGCGGTTCTCCAGATAAGCTGAGCTGGTTTCAATCGTCCGCTGCAGCAGCAGATCCCCGGTTGCCAGGTGCAACTGCATCTCGCCCAGCCTCTCCGCGATCGTGCTGGCCTGCTCCTCGGTAATCCGCCGCTTGCCCACCCAATGGTACCGGGTAATCAGCCCCAGGATTCCTGCCACATCGTCGGCAGGCTTCTCCTGGTAGGCCAGCAGCGCCGCCTGCGCCTGGTAAATGCTGGAGTAGCGCTCCGCCTCTTCGTACGGCATATAAGCCAGCGCACCTGTCGACTGCGCCGTTCTCCACGCCGTGTCGCTCAGCGTCATCCCGCTCGATTTGATGGTCAGGCTGGTGTGCTGCGCCTTCGAGTCCGCCGGATATTCCTGGATGCGCTGCATGGCCTCAAGATCGGCGTTGATCGTCGCTCGCCACTGCTTCACTGCCGGCTGGGCCGCCTTTAAAGCCTCCAGGTTGCTCTTGATCTCCGCGCGCAAATCCGCCCGCGCCTCCTCGGCCAAATGCACGTGATGCCGCCACTCCACACAGCTCTCAATCTGCGTCGCAATCAGCAGTCCCACCGAGATCGTGAACAGGTGAAGAAGAAACTCCCAGAACCCATGGATCGGCTTGTGTGGCACATGTACATCGAGCATCGGCTTGTGAACCTCGCGGCAGGCATAGCCCCCTGACCCTGCTTCGCCAAGCATGGCCAGACAAGCACCTTATATCACAAGGCAGGTTCCTGCTTCCGGCTTTCGGCCTCAGACCGCGCCGTGGCCGCCTGCCTCGCTGCTTTCCGTCTCGTCCAGCCGCTCCTCCGCCAATTCGTTCTTCGGAATCGGCAGGGGACCACTCTTCGGCCTTGCCGCCGCCGTCCCCGGCTCATCCATCCACAGGCAGGCAATCCACCAAACCAGCGCCGCAAAGTAGACCACCTTGTTGGCGTTCACCATCTTGCTGCCCAGGTCCAGAATCCGCTCATACTCGGCGCGCGACTGCGGATGCGCGGTCCTGGCGATGATCTGCCACACACCCTCAATCGAAAGCCACGAGATGGCCACCGTTGAAAGCCCGATCACAATCCGTTGCGTGTGGCTCTGCCACCCAGCCTTGAAGTGCCGCCCAAACAGTACCACCAGCAAACCCAGCTCCACTGTCAGCACGTCCACCAGCATGTCGGCCTTCTGCGCCGCCAGTTGCATCAGCTTCAGAGCCGCCATCGGCGAGTCCAGAATCAGGTCCTTCCACGCTGGCCAGGGGCCCCATAGCGCCACCACTCCGCCGCCCACCGCCAGCACCGCCACTAAACCGATCACCCAACCCCGGCGTCCCAGCCCGCCAAAGGCCCGCCGGGCAATCTCCGCCACCACCAGCAGTCCCACCACGGCCGCCAGGTCGGCTAGCACAATAAAAATCATCCGCAGCGTAGGAATCGCCAGCCGGCCGCTCAAAAGCACCTCAGCCAGCAGCCGCACCGCAAACAAGGCTATGCCGGCCGTGAACCATGGAAAGCGCGCCGCGCGCTCCCGACCTAGCAACACCACCAGCAGCACAAGCTGCGCCGCAAAGGTCAGCGTCCAAAGAACCTGGCTGACCGCAAAAGGAAAATGAAAGTGCATGGAAACCTTACCTGGGCCCGATGTTCGTTCCTTGCGGCCTCTACCAGTCTAAATGGGTTGTCTGGGCTTTTGCGCTCATTGAACCCGCACGAATGTAATCGTCCAAACGTGCATCAAGCGCCATCGGCAAAGTTCTTCCTGAGGCAGCGAGCCCTCGATCGAAACTGAACCCGCGATGAGCCTGAGGACAGCCTGCAGGTGCTGCCCGCGTGGCGCACCGACTACCCCCGCTTCGCAATTCCAGGTTGTTCATCAAATTGCAGGCTTGGTGTCCACCTTGTTCCTTCTGTGAATTACGATGTGAGCATCCTTTTGGGGTGCTTTCTTGTTGAACGTTCCTTTTGCGCGCCTGCTTCCGGCTAAGCTGGTTTTCGCGGCACTGCTGTTTGTGTGGATGTGCGCGCTGGGAGTCGCGTGCCAATGGGAATCGAGTAGAAGGGAGCAGGCTCGCCGGAGCTCGGTGGCAGTCACGGACAGAGTCTTGGAGCCCGTTCATGGTTGGAGTGACCGCTTCGCCGATGGCACCCCGGACTTCCTGCGCCTCACCGATCCTGCCGACCAGGCCGGGTTCCGAAGCTGGTTTACGCTGATCGCCGACTATCAGGCGATTCGTCCAAGGGAAGAGATTCCTCCGGAAATCACTGACTGCGCCGGCCTGCTGCGCTTTTCTTACCGTGAGGCCCTCAAGCGCCATAACGACTCATGGATCGTGTCTACCGGCATCGATGTTGGAGTTCTGCCCGGGGAGATCATGGCCTGGCACTATCCTGATACTCCACTCGGCGCGGGGCTGTTCCGCGTCAAGCCAGGCGCCTTTGAGCCGGATGATGCCAAGGACGGCGCCTTTGCGGAGTTTGCCGACGCCAAAACACTGGTCCAGCTCAATACGTTTCGAGTGAGCCGCGATGTGCGCCAGGCCCAGCCCGGCGACCTGCTGTTTTACCGCCAATTCGGCCAATCCTCTCCCTGGCATTCCATGATCGTCACCCGCATCGGACCGCAAGCTCGCGTTGTGTATGATACTGGCCCAGATCACGGCGAGCCGGGTCAACTCCGACGTGTCTTGCTGGCCGAATTGCTTCGCCATCCCCAGCCGCAGTGGCGGCCATTGCCCGGCAACCCCAATTTTCTAGGTGTATACCGCTGGAACATTTTGCGAGGGACCCCATGAGGCTCCGTAACCCGTTGTCTGCCGTGCCGCTCCTCCTGCTTGTCTGCGCCGCCATGCTGCCGGCAGAAACCAGAGACGCTCCCCGTTCGTTCTCGCTCTCAACAAACCGGACCTTCGCGCCCGGGGAGAGCGTCAAAATCCAGCTCGTGGCCAAAAACGTGCCGGAGCTGGAGTTCCGCGTCTACCAGGTACGCGACGTTCAAAAGTTCTTTGCCGGGCTTCAGGACCTGCACAGCTTTGGTGCCAGGAGCGAGTCCCCGGCAGAAGCCATTGACCAGCCAACCCTCTTGGAGCGGATGCACGACTTCAAAGCCCACCTCTGGTGGCGGGTTCGGCGCTTCTTCCGCGGCCAGTTTACTGACGAGGCCCGCGACGCCTTCCGCGAGGGCCAGGGCAAGCTGGGCAAGCGCAGCAAGGTTGTGGGCGCCACTCAGTTCGCGCGCGTACCCCTGCTGAACGAGAGCCAGCTCGTGGCGCGCTGGAAGCTGCTGACGCCGCCGGCCATCGTGAGTGAAACCCAGCAGTTGCCGTTGGATGGGCTGGGAGCGGGGGTCTACCTGATTGAAGCCACCGACGGCGCCTACAAAGCTTACACATTGGCCATTGTTACCAGCATTGCCGTGGTCGAGCGGGCCAGCCGCGGACAGGCCGACCTCTATGTGGCCGACCGAAAAACCGGCGCTCCCATTGGCCAGGCCGACGTGGTTCTATGGTCTGGCAAGCGCCAGCAGTCCAACGGAAAAACCGGAGCCGACGGTCTCGCCTCGCTCAGCATGACGGTTCCCGGCGGCTCGCAGGGCGCGGCGCCCGAGAATGTATGGATACTGGCCCGGCACGGCGCCGATGCGGCGATCATTACCCCCTATGGATACGCCTTCAGTGCCGACCAGAGAACTGACCTGACGGCGTTCGTCTACACTGATCGGCCCGTCTACCGGCCCGGCCACACAGTGCATATCAAAGGAGTGGTGCGGCGCAAAGACAAAGACACGCTCGACCTGCCAAAAGATCAGGCGCTCGAATTGAAGGTCACCGACGCCGACAACAAGACCGTCCTCAAGCAGAACGTCAGCGTCTCCGCGCACGGAACCGTCACGGCCGACCTGACCTTGGCCTCCGATGCCGGTCTCGGCTATTACTCGGTCACCCTCGGCAGGAGCGGCCAAAATGACGGCTATGGCCAGTCTGCCGGCTTCGGCAGCTTCTATGTGGAGGAGTACAAGAAGCCGGAGTACCAGGTCACCGTCAAGCCTGCGGCCATGCGCCTGCTCCAGGGAAACTCAGTCCAGGCGACGATTGAGGCCCGCTACTTCTTTGGCGAGCCCGTGGCCGGGGCCAAGGTCAAGTACGTGGTCCACAGCTCTCAGCACTTCTGGTGGGACGAAGACCAGGCCGACAGCAGCGACAGCGGCGATGAGGCTCAGGGCGAAGAGTCTGACAACACCTGGGGCGCAACCGAGGAGCAGGAGCACGACGGAGTTCTCGATGTGAATGGCCGGCTGAGCGTCACGCTGCCGGTGCCCATCGACGCAAAGCACAACGACCAGGACTATCGCATTGAAGCGCGTGTCACCGACGCAGCCAACCGCGAGGTCGCCGGGCACTCCACTGTGCTGGCCACCTATGGCTCATTCCGGCTGAGCGTGGAGCCCACAAGTTATGTCTTCCAGCCGGGCCAGGCCGTTAAAGTCAAGGTGACCGCTCAGGACTACGACGGAAAGCCCATTCAGACCCCGGTCCACCTGGCGGTCAGCCTGCAGAAGTGGGACTCCACCACGCACGAACGGTCTGACACGCCTGTGGCCGGCCGCGATGCGGCAACTGGCGCCGACGGCACAGCGTTGGTTGAGTTGCCGCTCAGCAGCGCCGGAAGCGGCGACTTCCAGGTGACGGCGAGCGCCCAGACTCCGGAGAGCCGGACCGTTGAAGCCAAAACCTGGGTGTGGATATGGAACGGCTCGGGCGAGTGGTACAACGCCAACACCCAGGCCCAGATTGTGGCCGACAAGAAGAGCTACCAGGTGGGCGATGTGGCCCACCTGCTGCTGGTTACCGGCCTCAAGGAATCATGGGCCGTGGTCACGTCCGAAGGTGAAACCGTCCAGTCCCGCCAGTTGCTGCATGGAGCCAGCGGGAACATCGCCTTCGATGTCCCCATCACCCCTCTCTCCCAGCCCAACCTGGTCGTGAATGCGGTGATCGTCAACGACAACAAGCTCATCACGGCGCAGAAGAGCCTGAAAGTCCCTCTCGTTGAGCGAACCCTCACCATAACGGCAACGCCGGACAAGACCAAATACCTGCCCGGTGAGAAGGGCAGCTTTGACGTCTTTGCGGTGGACTCGAACAACAAGCCTGTCGCCGCGGACCTGAGCTTTGGCGAAGTGGATGAAGCGCTCTACGCGGTGCGCCCAGACGATACCGGAAACATCGTCAACTTCTTCTATCCCAAACGCGACGTCTATCTCGATCCGCAAACATCGTTTGAATTCTATTTCTATGGCGAAGCGGGATTGAAGAGTCCGCTCCTGGCCAAACTGAACGATGGGCTCTTCCATCCGCGCATGGCGCAAGTCAAGCCGGGCTCCGATCTGGTGGTGCCCAAGGTGCGCAAGGCCTTTCCCGATACGGCCTATTGGAATCCCAATGTCCATACCGGCCCCGACGGACATGCCCGCGTCGAGTTCAACTTTCCCGATGCGCTCACCACCTGGCGGACGACCGTCCGCGCCATGACCGACGACGGCAAGGCCGGCGGCGTGGTCACGCGGGTACTGGTCCGCAAGAACCTGATCGTGCGCCTGGCTGCTCCGCGTTTCTTCCGTCAGGGCGATGAAGTTACCCTGCGCGTGATTGCGCATAACTACCTTGAAACCGCCAAGGACGTCACCGTTGCGCTTGATATCTCCGGACCTGACATCGCCGGTCTCGAAGTCATCGGCGGGCAGACGCAAAAAATCAACATCCCCGCCAGAGGCGAGAGCTTTGTGGATTGGCGGGTGCGCGCTCATTCCACGGGCAACGCGGTTCTTACCGCCAAGGCGCTCACCAACGAGGAGAGCGACGCCCTTGAAATCACGCTGCCCATCCTCCCCTTTGGCGTGAAGTTGCGTTCGCAAGGCTCGGGTGTCGTCTTCTCCGGCACGGCCCAGAATCAGTGGTCCTTCAGCTATCCCGCCGGCTCCGACGCGGGAACGCGAGGACTCACCATCACCGTAGCGCCCAGCGTGGCAGGCACGGTCTTCGATGCGCTCGACTACCTGACCAGTTATCCCTGGGGCTGCACCGAACAGACCATGTCCAGTTTCCTGCCCGACCTGGTTGTCTCTCATGCCGTGGACAAGCTCGGTATCAAATCTCCCATCGAGCGCGCCACACTCAACGACATGATCCGCGCCGGACTCGACCGGCTCTACAGCTTCCAGCATGACGATGGCGGCTGGGGCTGGTGGCAGGACGATCCCAGCCGCGTCTTCATGACCGCCTATGTCGTCAGCGGCTTGGGGCAGGCGAAGGATGCCGGGCGCAAAACCGATGGAGACCGGTTGGACCATGGCCGCGCGTGGCTGATCTCCACCCTCGCCGCGCACCCTGACATGGTTCCCGACCTGCGTGCCTACACCGTCTACGCGCTGGCCACCACCGGCGGCGCGCCCAAAGACGCCCTCGACAAAGTCTGGAATAGCCGCGATAAGCTCAGCGACGAAGGACTTGCGCTGGCCGGGCTGGCTCTCGACGCGAGCGGCGACAGCCGTGCCAAAGAGGCGGCGACGCTGCTCGAAAAGAAGGCGCATACCTCTGATGCCGATGCGTATTGGGCAGGCAACTACGACGGCCTCCTCGAATATTGGGACGATACATCCGCTGAAACCACAGCGCTCGCCCTCAAACTACTGGCGCGTCAGGATCGCGCCAGCGGACTGTTGCCCAAGGCGTCCGTTTGGCTCGGCAAGCATCGCGATGGCGGCTACTGGTACTCCACCAAGCAGACCGCCATGGTGATCGGTGGGCTTACCGACTACCTCGCATTGAGCGGAGAACTGGCCAACACCTCGGACGTCGAGGTCCTGGTGAACGGCACGAGCGCAGGCAAGCGGCACTTCGGCGCCGCGGACGGCTTCGCCCTTCCGTGGAAGATCACTGTCCCCGCCGCGATGGCCGGTAATGGCGGCCAGGTGACCATCCGCAAGAGCGGCAACGGCATCACCTACTGGGCTGCTGAAAGCAGCAGCTACTCCGCTGACCGCAGGTCCTTCCAGCAAGGGCAGCTCGCGCTCAACATCGTCCGCGACTACTACCTGCTCCAGAAAAACCAGCCCGCGCCCAGCGACCCCATCACCTACGACCTGGTTCCGCTCAAGAGCCCCGTACACGTGGGCGACATTGTCGCCGTCAAACTTGCGGTGAATGGGGCAAACTGGAAGTACCTGCTGGCAGAGGACCCGATTCCCGCAGGCACTGAGTTCCTTGAGCGCAGCGACCTCTACAAGCTCAACAACAAGCCCAACTGGTGGGCCGACTGGTTCACCCGCAAGGAGTTCCACGACGATCGCGCCGCCTTCTTCAACACCGAGTTCAGTGGCCGCCGCGAATATGTCTATCTGCTTAAGGTCGTCAATCCGGGCAAGTACTCCATTAGCCCCGCGCAGGCTGGCCCCATGTATCAAACCAACGTGCAAACCACCACCGATCCTGCAACCCTGGAGGTGCAGCCATGAGCCTGTTTCGAGATCTCTATCGTCGTCTGCGCCTGGCTTGGAAGTGGGTGATCGCCCAGTTCGTTGGCCTGCTGCTGCTCACGCTGCTGGGCCTGGCCTGGACACGCCTCCCGGAGAAGCACCTCTGGCAGGTAGCTGCCTCTCTCTTGATTCCTCTATTGCTGCTGGCGGCCCTTCTCATTTTGCAAACCGCGACTCTGCGCAGCCTGATGGACGATGACCCGCGCCGCGTGCGGCTGGCCTGGGGCGCAACCACGCTGCTGGTTTGGATCGCCCTTGGCTGGGCCTGCTGGGCGGTGCTGGATTGGTGCGACGACCAGATTCCTCAATGGGCAGGTTACTTGAACTCCCAGGCCTCAGCCCACTGGCGCGCAAAGCTCTTCACATACGACCATATTCAGCGCTGCCTTACCTGGATCGAGTGGATCCTGCGCTGGGTGGTGGTTCCAGCTAAGATCATCCCCTATGCGGCCGCATCTGCCCTTTGGGGCTGGCGTATCCCCTGGATGAGAGTGCTCCGCATCCTCTGGGACTGGTGCTGGTGGCTGGGCGTGCTTCTGTCTGGCCTGCTGGCCGTAGCGTTGCCGGACCGGTTCTACTCCGGGCAGCCGCATGGAACCGTCTCAGCGCAGGTTTGGCTTGTGGCGCTAAAGCTGACCGGGACCTACCTGCTGGCGGTCACTTTCTGGCTTCTGCTCCTGGGGTGGTTGGCAGTACTGCTTCAACGCCAGCAACCTGCGGCCATTGAACCCCCATCAGCGGAGGAGAGCTAACGCATTCTCAGGAACACCGGACCGCAACCACTCAAGCACCTGTTCCCGCCCAAACCGCGCAAGAAGTTGTTCGGCGTAGGAATCCGCGGCTCGGTGCGCCGCCTCTGACTCGGCTTCGCTGGCCGAGTGCTTCAGTGCATCGTTCACCTTCTCCAAACTCAGGTCCGGTTTTCGCTTCTCAACCGGATCCGACGCCCAAACCTCTACCAGCCCCTCGCGCAACCAAAGCGGCGTGTGGGGGCCGGCCTGCTCCTCCACCAGCGCATGCAGAAACTCGTGCTGCACCACGCTCTCAAGCAGTTTGCGCGAGGCAAGAATGCGCAACGGCTGCAAAGCAATCAGGTCGCCCTCCGTGAACGCCGCAACCCAGCCCGGCGCAAGTGTGGCGTCTCGAAAGGCCGCCGTGGAGCGATACGTTCGCACTGCGATAGGTGCCCCCTGCGCCAAACCGCTTCGCCGTTTAGCCTCTTCCAGCGCCCGCGCCAAAGCCGGAAGGAACTGCGCATCTGCCGGCTCAGTCGTCTTCAATGTGAAGCCCGCCCCGGATTGTGTCTGCCCGCTCAGCCGTTCCCACGTTGCCCCTGTTGTTGTGTCTGCCACGGTCATTCCCTGGAAAAACTGCGCAAGAATCTCGTCATAGCCGCGCCCTTCCTGCGCCATCACCGCCGCGCCGGTCTGGCACAGCCCCACTCCGTGCCCGGAACCACGGCCATGAAAATGAAATCCGTCGCTCTCCTCTGCAACCTCAAACCAGTTGCTTTTGATGCGGTTCCATCCCAGCGCACGGCCCACCGCCAAACGAAAATCCTCAGCTGGAATCTGCTGCTCGCCAACCTGCAGAATGGTTGCTCGGCCGGATTCTCCCCGCCGCACAACTCGCAGAGTCTTCCATCCTGGCCGCGCCAATCCCGCCGCGGCCAGAGCCTGGGTTAACTCCAATCGTGTCAGCTCAGCCGACCACTCGCTCCCTCCGACCCGCTGGCAATAGGGGTCTGGGCGTAACGCCGGCAGAGCCCGCGCATCACGACCATGTGCGGCCTTTCCCGGCCAAACCTCGCTCGCCGCCGCCGGTTGACCTCCGCAATTCTGATGAAAGTACGCCTCTGCGCGATTGCCACTGCGCCACAAGCTCTCCCCCGCCGTCGCCAGCGTTGCCGCATGGGCCTGGGGTGTCGAGTGCCAATGCACCCACTGGCAATGAGTCGAGTCACAAACGTCAAAACCCGCATGCCTGTGGCCCGGTTGCAACGCAAAACTGCGCGCCACCACCGCTAACGCCTTGCGGGTCTCCGGCCCATCCGCCTGCCCGCTCTCGGCGGCCACCACAAGCTCCACATAGCGCTCTAGAGGCGCCTCGGCAACCAACAGAAGCGTGCCCGACTGCAACGAAACCCTCAGCGGAAACCCCAGCGTCACCGATTCCCCATGCGCTGTAAGCCGATAGGTCCCCGTCAGCAGCAGGGTGGTTGCGGAGCGTGTGCGGCCCTCTTCAGTCCAGGCCAGCAACCCACCGTTCACTCGGATCGTGATCGCCTTCAGCGGCTCGGCGCGGCAGCTCCCGCAAACCCTGAGCGTCGCCCTAGGCAGGGGCGAGATCGCGACCTCGTTGTCTTGCCAGAGCGTCCACATGCTCACGTGAATCGTGGTCCGCGGAGCCGTCTGTGCCGCCACGGCGCTGCTCAATACACAAAGGCAAACGGCCAGCAAAGCGCGCTTCATGGTCGCCTCAACGGCGAGACCGCCAGCATGCGCGCCGCGACTCCGGCCGCATCCGACCCATGCCCACTCGGCACGTACACCGCCACCACTACGCGAGGCGCTTCCGCTGGCGCAAAACCCACAAACCAGCCATGGCTTGCGCCTCCGCTCTCCGGGCTGGCTGTGCCGGTTTTGCCGGCAACGGGCACTCCGCCCAGCGATGCCTGCCCGGCCATGCCAAAGCTGGCCGAGTCACTCAGCCCTTCAAACACAACCCGCGCAGACTTCTCATCGTGGTGGGCCTTCAGCTCGATCTCCAGTGAGCGATACGCCTCGGCAAGCTCCAGCAGTGTCACCCGAATCCCTTCCACGCCCAATGCCGCAAGCTGAGTCTGCTCTCTGCTCCGCGGACGACCGAACTCCGCGGCGCGCTCTCGCGTTGCAAGGCCGGTGAATGCCAAAAGCCCGCGCTCGCTCAGGGCGCGATGCAGCGCCTCTGCCGTAAGCAATCCTGCTAATTCGGCAAAATAGGAATTGCACGACCACGTAAGCGCCTTCACCGCATCCATGGGATCGGCCGCCGGGTGGGAGCAGTTGAGCTGGTGACTGCCAATATGCATCTTGCGCTGGCAAGCCACTCTGCGATCCGGACTCCAGTCTCCGGATCGAAGTGCAGAGTACAAAATGAATGGCTTGAGCGTCGAGCCCGGTGTAGCCAGGGTTTGGCTTGCTTCAGCCAGATGGCGAGACGCCAGCAGACGCCCCGAGTCGATCTCCAGCACAAGCACCCTCACGTCTGGAGTCGCACCCGCTGCCACAGAAACAGCCCTTTGCCAACTCTCGCTGGCGGTGGGGCGGCCCGGCGTCACGCGACTGTTTTGTGCCCAATCGGCTGAGGCGGCCGTTGCCAGCACAGCCAGCAAGATGCCCCGGCCAGTTCGTCGCCAGTTGAACCGCATGTCCAAAGTATGAACCACCGTTGAGAACTGAGAAACTTCCTAGGCCCATGGTTGGGCACAAAATTGTCTACGAGGCGGTAAACAGAGCAGACTAAGAGGGAAAAACCACTCTAAATTTAATAGATAAATGACTTATATGGTGCGCCCGGAGAGATTCGAACTCCCGACCTAACGCTCCGGAGGCGTTCGCTCTATCCAGCTGAGCTACGGGCGCGCATATCCAGCATACCGCACTTCAGGCTCCCCGGGTGCAATCAGTTGCCACGGCCGCCCCCGGCGGCACGCCCCAGACTATTCCCTGTTTCCCAATCCCTGATCCCTGCTTTTCCGCAGCTCTTCCATCACCGACTGAATCAGCTCCTTCGCCCCGTTCATCCCGCCCAGAACCGCCTGCAGATCCAGCGCCGGCTTGGCCGGGTTACGGGTCGACGCGCAGTAGACCCCGTGCTGCCCCACCAGGATCAGCGCGTCCGTCAGCAAGTCCAGCGCCACCGCCAGCCTGCCCCGCTCCACGCCCATCATGAACTCGTGCCGTTCCAGTTCTGCCTGCTGCTCGTCAAATACACTCATGCAGCCAGCCTAACTGAAACGGCCGGTTCATCACAGTTGCAGGTTCTTCATGTACGCCACGTCCTGGCGGAGCGACTCCATGATGTCCGTGTCGAACTCCTCCTGCTCAATGTAGTAATGCTTCGACCCCGTCGCGGCCCGCAGAATCGGCCCGTAGTCCACTACTCCCTTGCCCAGAATGCAGGAGTGGTACTCGCCGTTGTCGCCCTTCACCATATCCTTCACATGCAGCAGAGGGAACCGCTCCGGCGACTTGCTCAGGTAAACCGCGGGATCGATGCCGGCCGAGGCAACCCAGCCGCAATCCAGCTCAAATTTAACCAGCTTGGGATCGGTCAGCCGCAGAAGCTCGTCATAGAACATCACGCCGTCTTCTTTGTCGAACTCGGGATTGTGGTTGTGGTAGCAGTAGATGAGCCCGGCGGACTTCACCTTTTCGCCCACCACATTCATTTTTTCAGCCGAGTAGCGCCAGTCATCCAGCTTCAGCGGCCCCTTGGTGCCCGGCGTGCGGTGCGCCGCCGCGGGGCTGACCAGATACTTCATCCCCAGCCGATGGGCAAATTCGATGTGCTCTTCAGGCTTGTCGAGCATATCCTGAAGCACCCAGTGACCCGAGACGCACTTCAACCCGGCATCGTCAAAGGCCTTGCGCCAGCGCGCTGCGGAGTAGCTGTAGTATTGGGCGGTTTCAACCTCCAGATACCCGGCCGCCCGCACCTTGGCCAGGGTGCCATCCAGATCCGTCGGCAGCATGGAGCGAACGCTGTAGAGCTCAAGCCCGAGTGGCAGGGGGAAAGGTTTGGCTGAGAGTTTGCCTGCGCCGGCAGCCACTGCTGCTGCTGCGCCAGCCGTCTTCAAAAAAGTTCTGCGAGATGCAAGGCTCATCTTTTTTTGTCCTCCGGGGCAGCACGGCCGCCCTGATCGGAGCGGCCGTGGGATGCCCAAATTGTGAAACCGCTTATCCCTTGATGCTCTTTGTCGCCTCATCCCAGGTGGCGATGGTGCGGTTGAAATACGAGTAGTTGGCCATGTGGCAGGCGATCGCCGCGCTGTTGCCGAAGTTCTCGTCCTCCACCACGTGCTCCCGCGTTTCTATCGCGTGGAAGAAGTGGGCCAGATGGTCGGCAGTGTCGTCGTAGCCCGGAGGCGTGCTGTACGACTCTGCCTCAACAATGCCGAGTGGCGGCACCGTGTGCGTGGCAAACCACTCATCGGTGTACTGCTTGCGCAACGCCTGAGTCCAGCCGTTCAACCCGTAGCCCTCAGGCTGCGGACGAGTATCGTACGGCGTAATCGTCAGCGTGTTGCCGATGATCGTCATGTTTGCCTCTTCGCCCGAGATGATAATCGGCTCCGGCGAGTTGGTCACCATGTTGCAGTGCAGGCCGAGCGTCAGCCCGCCAGGATAGTCGTAAAGCGTCGAGAGCACGTCGGGAAACTCGCGGTCGTTGATGTAGCGGACATTGCCCCCGGTCGAGTAAGCGCGCATGGGAGGCGTGCGGATGCCGGTGATACCCATGAACCCGGAGAGCAGATGGACAAACAGGTCGCCGGCAAGTCCTTCGCCGTAATCCCTGTAGAGCCGCCACCGCACAAAGCGGACCGGGTCAAACGGATGCGGCGGAGCGTCGCGCAGAAACTCGTTCCAGTTGACCGTCTCCGGCGTCAGCCCCGGAGGAACAGGATAGACGCCTGCGCCCGACGGCGAGCCGCGGTCCATGTGCGCCTCGGCGTAATGCACTTCACCGATGCGGCCGGCCTTGTAGAGTTCGGCGGCTTTGCGATACAGCAGGTTGCTCACGCGGTTGCTGCCCACTTCGAGGATGCGTTTGTTGGCCTGAACCGCGGCCACCATCTCAAACCCGGCTTCCACCGTGTGCGACATCGGCTTTTCGCAATAAACGTCTTTGCCCGCTGACACAGCGTCGATGACGATGTGCCGGTGCAGGTGGTCCGAAGTGGCAACAATCACCGCGTCGATGCTCTTGTCGTCCAGGAAGCGGCGATAGTCCCGCGTCGTCGGAACATCGTGCCCGCAGGCCTCAACACCGGCCTTCTGGTGCATGTCATACAGATCGGCAATGCCCACGCACTCGCCCGTCGCCACCTTCCGCGCCGAACGAAGCAAATCGCAGCCGCGTATTCCGGTCCCAATCGAGGCAAACCGTATCTTGCGTCCACTCGCCGCGGTCTCGGCTGCCAGCGTGGGCGGATCCAGCAGCGTGGACTTCACCGCCGCTCCTGCCGCCATCGCGCCCGCGCTCATCCGCACAAAATCCCGCCTGGTCAATGAAGGTGTCTTCATAAGGCCTCTCTCTCCTGGTTCTGAAAACGGTCCTGAAAATGATCCCCCAACTGGTCCTGAATTGTTTCCTTCTTCAAGCTAGTTCGGCCCGCTGCCGGTCCCCTCAGGGTTACGGCAGCGGGCCGACTTGAAACCAACCCTCTTACACGTTCAAGTGCCGCATGTACTCGGCATTCTGTTTGAGCTCCTCATACACCTCGATGTCGTAGGCCTCCTGCTCCACGTAGTAGTACTTCGAACCCGTGGCTGCCTTCAAAATCGGAGCGTAGTCAATGCTGCCCTTGCCCAGCGCAGTGATCTTCTCCTTGCCGTCCGCCTGCATGATCATGTCCTTCACATGCAGCAGCGGGAACCGGTTCGGCGCTTTCTTCAGGAACTCCACCGGATTGTGCCCCGACGCAAACACCCAGCCGCAATCCATCTGGAACGTCACCAGCTTCGGATCGGTCAGCTTCAACAGCTCGTCATAAACAAGAACGCCATCCAGCGTGGCAAACTCCGGCGTGTGGTTGTGCATACCCAGCGTGATTCCCGCCGCCTTGGTCTTTTCGCCGATCTTGTTCATCTCGTCGGCCACCCAGCGCCAGTCGTCCAGGCTCAGCTCTGGCTCGGTCGATGCCACCCGGTGCTGCCCGCCCGACGACGAGTTCACAATGTACTGCATCCCTGCCGTGTGGGCGCCTTCAATGATCTTGTCCAGTTGCGTCCGCAGCAACGCCAGCGTGTAGTGGCCGCTGATCAGCTTCAGCCCGGCATTGTCCACTGCCTTGCGATACTCCGCCGCCGTATGATTCACGAAACCGGCCGACTCCACAACCGTGTACCCGGCCGCGGCCACCTTGGCCAGCGTCCCTTCCAGGTCCTTGGCCATATCCTCGCGCACGCTATACAACTCCAGGCCGATCGGCAGCTTCACCGGCTTGGCAACCAAACGCTCCGCACCGGCGCAGACCGCGGCAACCGCCGCGCCCGTCGTCTTCAAAAAACTTCTCCGTGATGAAACTCTCATGTGCTTTTCTCCTGAGGCGTCCAGGGGACGCCTCTGTTGGTCCCGCTTATCCCTTGATCGTGTTCGTCGCCGCGTCCCACGTCACCACGGTCTTCCTGAAGAACGACTCGTTGGCCATGTGGCACGCAATCGCCGCATGATGGCCGAAGATCTCGTCTTCCACCACGTGTTCCCGCGTCTCAATCGCCTTGTAGAAGTTGGCCAGGTGCGCCGCCGTGTCGTCGTAATCGCGCGGAAGCGTATAGCTCTCCACGCCTTCCAGTTCCGCCGGCCCCTCCGGATGCGCCTTGTGCCACTCGGCCAGATACTGCGCCTTCAGCTCGTTCGTCCAGCCGTCCAGCGAGTAGCCTTCCGGCTCCGGCTTGGTGTTTTGCGGAACCACCGTCAGCGTGTCGCCCAGAATCTGCATCGTGGCTTCCTTGCCCGCAAAGATAATCGGCTCTTCTGACTGGTTGTTCTGGTTGCAGTGCAGGCTCAGCGTAATCCCCGGATAGTCATACAGCGTCGCCAGCAGGTCAGGGAAGTCCCGCCCGTCGTTGAAGTGCGTCAGGCTGCCCGTCGAGTAAGCCCGCGTCGGCGCGGCGTTGATGCCGCTGATGCACTGGAAGCCAGACAGAAGGTGAACAAACAAGTCGCCTGCCAAACCCTCGCCGTAATCCTTGAAGCAGCGCCACCTGAAGTACCGCACCCCGTCAAAATCGTGCGGCGGAGCGTCGCGCACAAACTCTTTCCAGTCAATCGCCTCCGGCTTGAAGTCCGGCGAAATCGGATAAACCCACGCACCGCTCGGCGAGTTCCGATTCGTGTAAGCCTCCACAAAATGAACCTCGCCCAGCCGGCCCGATTTGTAAATCTCCGCGGCCTTCTTGAACAGGATGCTGCTCACCCGCTGGCTGCCCACCTCGAAAATCCGCTTGCCGGCCTGGATCGCCTTCACCATCTCAATCCCGTCGGCCACCGAGTGCGACATCGGCTTCTCGCAATAAACATCCTTGCCCGCCGCCACCGCATCCAGAACCACATGCTTGTGCAGATGGTCTGATGTGGCCACAATCACCGCGTCAATGCTCTTGTCGTCCAGGAACCGCCGATAATCCCGCGTCACCGGAACGTCTTTGCCCCAGGCTTCCTGCCCCGCCCGTTGGTGCATGTCATAGATGTCCGCAATGCCCACGCACTCGCCTGTCGCCACTTGCCGCGCCGAGCGCAAAATGTCGCATCCGCGAATTCCGGTTCCAATCGAGGCAAAGCGAATCTTTCGCCCGCCCCCCGCGGCTTCAGCCGCCAGCGCTGGCGGCTCCAGCAGCGTCGTCTTCACCGCTGCGCCTGCCGCCATCGTTGCCGCGCTCATCCGCACAAAATCCCGTCTCGTCAAAGAAGTCGATTTCATAATGCCCCTCTCCCTGCGTCCGCCATTCTCGCTCCTTGACCCCGTCAGTGTCCACACATTCAAACACCACGTTTCATTCCCCACGCCATCGCCGCATAATCCCTTTACTTCTGCCTCCACCCGTCTGAAAAAGCTCATCCCTCCTCCCTTCCGGCCAACCTCCACCCCTCCATGTGAGAATGGAGATGCAAATACCATGACAAACGACAGCCTTCCAATCTCTCAGCCCACCCCCGAAGAAGTCCCCGAGCTTATCGCCGAGCCCGCCCCCGAGCCCATTGCGGAACAAACTCCCGAGCCGCAAGCCGAACCGGAGCCAGAACCCGCCCCCGAGGCCGTCGCCGAGCCACAGCCCGTAGCGCTCCCCTCCGCTCCCGCGCTCGTCGTTGAATCGGCCCCCGAGCTCCTAGCCGAAGAGCCAGCTGAATCCTTCGCTGACCTGCTTCGCGACTTCGAGAGTTCCCACTCCCACAGGCCCATTCCCGGCCAAAAGCAGTTGCAGGGCACCGTCGTCTCCCTCTCCGCCGACCAGGTCTTCCTCGACATCGGCTACAAAACCGAGGGCGTTCTCCCCCGCTCCGCCTTCCCCCACAACGCTCAAGGCGTGAATCCCGGCGACAGCTTCCCCGTCTCCGTCACCGGCCGCAATGAAGAGCATTACTACGAACTCTCCCGCTTCAAAGTCGCCCAGGTCCGCGACTGGACGGCCATCGAGGCCGCCTTCGCTGACAAAACCGCCGTCGTCGGCACCGTTACTGAACTCATCAAGGGCGGCGTCTCCGTCGACATCGGCGTCCGCGCCTTCATGCCCGCCAGCCGCAGCGGAACCCGCGACGCCGTCGAGCTTGAGAAACTCGTCGGAACTGAGATCACCTGCCGCATCACCAAGCTCGACGTCACCGATGAAAATGTAGTCGTCGATCGCCGCGTCGTCCTTGAAGAGCAGGCCCGCGGCATCAACGAAGCCCGCCAGGCCGCCCTGCAAGAGGGCGACATCCTCACCGGAACCGTCCGCACCCTCATGCCCTACGGCGCATTCATTGACCTCGGCGGAATCGACGGCCTGCTCCACATCTCTGACATCGCCCACTCCCGCGTCAACAAGCCGGAAGACGTGCTCACCGTCGGCCAGGAGCTGCAAGTCAAGCTCCTCAAAATCGATCCCGACACCAAAAAACTCTCACTCGGCCTCAAGCAGCTCCAGGCCGAGCCCTGGACCACCGCCCCCGACCGCCTCGTCGCCGGCCAGCGCGTCACCGGAACCGTCACTCGCCTCACCGACTTCGGCGCATTCGTCGAGCTCGAACCCGGCGTTGAAGGCCTCATTCACATCTCTGAAATGGCCTGGGGCAAAAAGGTCCGCCATCCCTCGGACCTCCTCAAGCAGGGCGACCGAGTCGACGCCGTCATCCTCGCCATCAAGCCCGAAGAGCGCCGCATCTCCCTCGGCCTCAAGCAGGCCCTCTCTGACCCGTGGCTAGAGGTCCAGAAAAAGTTCCCCGTCGGCTCGCAGATCCAGGGCCCCGTCACAAACATCATGAACTTCGGCGCTTTCGTTGAGATCGAGCCCGGCATCGAGGGCCTCGTCCACATCAGCGAGATCACCGCCGAGCGCCGCCTCAATCACCCGTCTGACATGCTCCGCTCCGGCCAGATCGTCAAAGCTCAGATCCTGGCGATCGACAGCGAAAAACGCCAGATCAAGCTCAGCATGAAGCAGCTCATCCCCACCGATATCGACGAGTACATCGCCGAGCACAAGCCGGGCGACAAGGTCTCCGGCCGCGTCATCGACCAGTCGCCCACCCTCACCATCGTCGAACTGGGCGACGGCATCCGCGCCAACTGTCGCATCGCCGCCGCCGCCGCCCCGCAAGCTGAAGCCGCGAAGCCCGAAGCCAAAGTCGACCTCTCCAGCCTCTCCTCCATGCTCAAAGACCGCTGGAAGGGCAACACCCCAGCCGCCAGCGCCCAACCCGAGCCGCTCGCTGAAGGCCAAATCCGCACATTCAAAATCGTCAAACTCGACGCCGAAGCCAAAAAAATCGAGGTCGAGTTAGCCTAGCTGAAGGTCACCTGTTCGTCGAATTTCCCGGTCGCACAAGCTCCGCGTCCCATCCTTTTCGCGTTCTTTGCGAAAAGGATGGGACACCAAAAAACTCAGCCATTTCAACGTTTGCGCACCGCTTTCTTCGACCCCTTCAAACCACCCGGTACTGCTCCGCCAGAGCCCGAAACTCGGCTACCTGCGCCGCAACCCAGCCCTCGTCCCGCCCCAGCTCCCCAGCCAGCAGCCGCGCCACCGGCTCCGCCATCTCCATCGCAGCCTGTGCATTCAAAAACAGCGCCCGCGTATGCCGCGCCAGCACATCTTCCACCGTCCGCGCCATCTCCGCCCGCGCCGCCCACACCACTTCGGCCGCAATGTACGGCAAATCCGGATGCAGCCGCGCCGCCAGCTTCGGCTCCTTGGCCAGCGTCTTGATCGCCTCCGCATCCGACCCATACACTTCCAGCCATCCCAGTGCCGCCGAGTCCTCCATGTACCCGTGAATCCGCAGATTCTTCGTCGTGCACTCCAGATCCGGCAGTCGTCCCAGCGTAATCGCGTGGTCCACGCAGTCCTCTGCCATGTGCCGGTAGGTCGTCCACTTGCCCCCGGTAATGGTCAGCAGTCCCGACGTGTCCACATGGATCACATGATCCCGTGACAGCGCCGAAGTCTTGCCCTCACCCTTCACCAGCGGCCGCAGCCCCACAAACACCGCCTTCACATCCGCCCGCGTCGGCTGCCGCGTCAGATAGCGCCCCGCCGTCTCCAGCACAAACTCAATCTCTTCCTCCAGCGCTCTGGGCTCCAAACTCGCCGCATCCACTGGAGTATCGGTTGTCCCCGCTACCGCATGCCCGTGCCACGGAATCACAAACAGCACACGCCCATCGCTCGTCCGCGGAACCATCAGCGCTGTCTCGCTCTTCAAAAACGACCGGTCAAATACCAGGTGAATCCCCTGGCTCGTCACCACCAGCGTCTCCGCCTCCGGGTCCGCCATCCGCCGCACGCTGTCGGTAAACACGCCAGTCGCGTTTACCACCATGCGCGCCGCGATGGTCAGCTCTTCGCCCGTCTCCTCGTCCCGCGCTATCACCCCGTTCACATACCCGTCTTCATCGCGCAGCAGCCCCGTCGCCGGGCAATAGTTCACCAGCGCCGCCCCATGATCCGCCGCCGTCATCGCCAGCTGAATCAGCAACCGCGAATCGTCAAACTGCCCATCGAAATAGACCACCCCGCCGGTCAATCCCTCCGGCTCCAGCGCCGGCAGCCGCTCCAGTGTCTCCTCTTTGCTCAGCAGCCGCGACGCCCCAAACCCATACTTGCCCGCCAGCAGGTCATACAGCTTCAACCCGATCCCATAAAAAGGCGCCTCCCACCACGAGTAGTTCGGCACCACAAACGCCAGATCGTGCACCAGGTGCGGCGCGTTCTGCCGCATCAACCCCCGCTCCTTCAAGGCCGACATCACCAGCGGAATATTCCCTTGCTCCAGGTACCGCACCCCGCCATGCACCAGCTTCGTGCTTCGGCTGCTCGTTCCCTTGCCAAAGTCATGCGCCTCCACCAGCGCCACCGTCAGTCCCCGCGCCGCCGCATCCACGGCCACGCCCACTCCAGTCGCCCCGCCGCCAATTACCGCAACATCCCACGGAATCTGCGCCGCATACTGCTCCCGGATCCTCTGCACCATCACTTCCCGCCGCATCGTTTCTCCCTTCATCTTCCGGACAACGCAGTATACTCTCACTCCAGACAAAGGAAGATTGCCGCCGCATGGTCTGCCAGTCTATCTGCTGCATCGAACCCCGACACCAGGAACGCAGGTCTCCACCCCGGCCTCTCCATCGCCGAAGCCATTCGCAGGAGCTAAAAGCTAGAAGCTAGAAGCTTCCTTTACTCCGTCCATCCCTTAGCCCGTTCAACTGCCCGATGCCAGCGCTCGCGTCTCTCGGCTCGCTCGCTCGCATCCATCATCGGCTCAAACCGCGCATCGCCCTGCCGCTTCGCCTGCAACTCCTCCGGCCCAGCCCACAATCCAACCGCCAGCCCCGCCAGATACGCCGCTCCCAGCGCCGTCGTCTCCGTAACCTGCGGCCGCACCACCGGCACGCCCAGCACATCCGCCTGGAACTGCATCAGCAGATTATTCACCGCGGCGCCGCCATCCACTCTCAACGCTCCCAGTGGCATCCCCGTCTCGCTGTGCACCGCCTCCAGCACATCCGCAACCTGAAATGCGACGCTCTCCAGAGCCGCCCGCGCAATGTGCCCGGGTGAAGTATCCCGCCGCAGTCCAATCAGCAACCCCGCCGCATGCGCATCCCAGTGCGGCGCGCCCAGTCCCACAAACGCCGGAACAAACACCACCCCGCCCGTATCCGGCACGCTCGCTGCCAACGCCTCCACATCCGCCGACGAACCAATCAGCTTCAGGTTGTCCCGCAGCCACTGCACCACCGCCCCGCCAATAAAAATGCTCCCTTCAAACGCATACTCCAGGCGCTTCTGCGCGCTGGCCGCCAGCGTCGTAATCAACCGGTGCTTTGACCGCGCAAACTCCGTCCCAATGTTTTGCAGCAGAAAGCAGCCCGTCCCATACGTATTCTTGGCTTCGCCCGCCTTCCAGCAAAGCTGCCCAAACAGCGCCGCCTGCTGGTCGCCGGCAATCCCTGCAATTGCCACGCCGCCCAGCCCCAGCGTCGTCGTCACCTCGCCCACCTTCTCGCTGGACCACACTACCTCCGGCAGCATGGTCGCCGGAACCCCAAATAGCCGCAGCATCTCCTCGTCCCACGCGCCCTTCACAATATTGAACAGCAGCGTCCGCGAAGCGTTCGTCACGTCCGTCACATGCCGCTGGCCGCTCGTCAAATGCCAGATCAGCCAGCTATCCACCGTCCCAAACGCCAGTTCCCCGCGCTCGGCCCGCGCCCTTGCACCCGGCACGTTGTCCAGAATCCAGCCCACCTTCGTCGCTGAAAAATAAGGGTCCAGCACCAGCCCCGTCCGGTTCGACACATCCTCCCCGGCTCCGCTCTCCTTCAATGCCTCACACCGCGCAGCGGTGCGACGGTCCTGCCACACGATCGCCGGATGAATCGCCTTGCCCGTAGCCCGCTCCCAAACCACCACTGTCTCGCGCTGATTCGTGATCCCGATTGCCGCCACATCCCGCGGACGCGCCCCCGCTTTGCCCAGCGCCTCCACTGCGCACCCCAGTTGGCTGGTCAAAATCTCCATCGGATCGTGCTCCACCCACCCCGCCTGCGGGTAGAACTGCTCAAACTCGTGCTGCGCCACTGCGGCAATCGTCCCCGCCTCGTCAAACAAAATCGCGCGGGAACTCGTCGTCCCCTGGTCCAGTGCAAGGATGTAGCCCATGATCTCTCTCCGCCTTCGGACCCCAGTCAATCATGCAGAGGCAACTCCCGGCAAGGCGTCCGCAACCCAGCCGCCGTCAACCCCGGCACTCCCGCGCATGGATACCCCATCGCTGCGCTCGGTGAGCCGTTCTGCACAGCGCCGCCGCCTGAATGCATCAACCTTCAGGCTGGCGGCGCGGGACGGCAACTCTTTCCCCTCCCAAACCCGGACCAGGCGCCGCACAAAGGAAGATCATGAAAAACAAAAAGCTGTTCGTCGCCCTGCTGGCACTGCTGGCCATCGGCTCCATCGCAGGTTGCCGCGGCACCTCCGCCAATTCGCCCGATGTCTCCGGCGGCATCCGCAAGTCCCTCGATCAGGCTGGCCTCAAATCCGTTTCCGTCAGTCAGGATTCCGACAAAGGCATCGTAACTCTGGGCGGCAACGTCACCAACGCCAATGACAAGGCGCAGGCTGAGTCTCTGGCCAAATCTCTGGCCGGCTCGCAGGTCGTCGCCGATGAAATCGCCGTCATTCCCGCCGGCAACGCCGATGCCCAAATGGCCATGAACACCGATCTCGACCAGGGCATCGAAAAGAACCTTGACGCCGCCCTCATCCAGAACAAGATGCACCACGCTGTCACCTACGCAGTCAAGAATGCCGTCGTCACCCTCACCGGCGAAGTTCAAACCTCTGACGCGCGCCAGGCAGCTGAGAGAATTGCCCTTGAAGTGCCCAACGTCCAGCAGGTAGTCAACGACCTCCAGGTCAAGAACCAGAAAGCCACTTCATCCCAATAGCAGTGACGACGTCAATCAACAATGGCACCAGTCCTCATCCCAGCGGCTCGCAGGACCGCGTCCCCGGCGAGCCGCTTCATGCGCTGCTTTCGGCCGATGCAAGCCGGAGGTATGCGTACCGTCGAGCCCTCAATCAATGTGCGAGGCCGGGCCGTCCTTTCCAGACGGCCCGCCCTTTCCCCGCAGTACGTCCGTGTTACCCTCTTCCACCGCTCTCGGCGCTTGAATTAACACTTCCTGTCACACGCCAACCGCTCCTCCTTCGATTACGATGATTGAAGTTGCAGCCAGCAGCCCGCTCGCCTCCGCGTGCGTGCAAGCTTTCGGCTGATGGCCCTTCCAAGTTAGGCAAGGCTCCCCAGATTCCCCAACATGAAAACAGGGAGCGAGATAACCGCAGAATCTCTGAAAGAAGGGAAACCAATGACCAGAAAAATCTCCAAACCTGGCTCGAGCGCGGCATTGCTCGCCTTTGCGCTCTCCGCTATCATCCTGCCGTTCCGCGCTACCGCCCAAGACGGCGACCAGTTCAACGACCCGCCCACCCGCGTTGCTCGCCTCGGCTACATCGAGGGCTCTGTTTCCTTGCAGCCCGCCGGCGTAGACGATTGGGTCCAGGCCGTGCCCAACCGTCCCCTCACAACCGGCGACCAGCTCTGGACCAGCGACGGCTCCCGCGCCGAACTCCAGCTCGGCTCGGCCGTCATTCGCTTGAGTGAAAACACAAGCTTCTCCTTCCTCGAACTTGACGACCACACCGTTCAGATCCAGCTCTCCTCCGGCTCCATCACCGTACGTCTTCGCCGCCTCGACTACGACGATTATTTCGAGGTCGATACCCCCAACCTCGCCTTTACCGCTTCTCAGCCCGGCAGCTACCGCCTCGATGCCAGCTCCGACGGCGGTTACACCGTCGTCAGCCTTCGCGACGGCCAGGGCCAGGCCACCGGCAGCGGACGCACCTACGCTCTCTATGGCGGCCAGCGCGGCACCTTTTACGGGAGCGACTCCCTCTACGCCAATGTTGAAGACATCGGCGGCCCCGACCAGTTCGACAGTTGGTCCTTCGATCGTGATCGCCGCTACGATCAGTCCCCTTCCGCCCGCTATCTCTCCCACGATGTCGTCGGCTACGAAGACCTCGACGAGAACGGCGATTGGCACGACGACCCCAACTACGGCCACGTCTGGTTCCCCCGCACCGATCCCGGTTGGGCGCCCTACCGCAACGGCCATTGGGACTGGATTGACCCCTGGGGCTACACCTGGGTCGATGACGCCTCCTGGGGTTACGCGCCCTTCCACTACGGGCGCTGGGTCAACGTCTACGGCCGCTGGGGTTGGGTCGCCGGACCGCGCGAAACCCGCGCAGTCTACGCCCCCGCTCTGGTAGTCTTTTTCGGCGGTGGTGGCGGATTCGGCGGCAATGTCGCCTGGTTCCCCCTCGGTCCCCGCGAAGTCTATGTCCCCCCCTACCAGACCAGCCGCGATTACATGAACCGCGTTAACGTCAGCAATACCAACGTCAACACCACGATCGTTACCAATGTCTACAACACCACCATCGTCAACAAGACCGTCAACATCACCAACGTTACCTATGCAAACCGGAACGTGCAGGGCGGTATGACGGCGGTTCCTCAGGCTGCCTTTGCTGGTGCTCAACCGGTGGCCCACGCCGCCGTGGCTATCAGCGCTCAGCAGATTGCCAATGCCCAGGTCACTGCGCGCGTAGCGGTCGTGCCCACCCATCAAAGCGTACTCGGGGCCAGGTCTGCCACCGCCGGCCACGTAGCCGCTCCGCCCGCGGCTCTCATCAGCCGCCCGGTTGTCGCCAATCACGCACCCCCGCCGCCCCCGGTCTCCTTTGTTAAACAGCAGCAGGCCCTCGCGGCGCACCCCGGCCAGCCGGTAGCGAAATCCGAGTTGCAAACCCTGCGTCCCACAGGTTCCGCCGCTCCCCGTCCAACCGTCATTGTGGCTCCCGTCGGCAAACCGGCCGCCCCGGTGGTGGGTCATCCCACCAACCTTCCCACCGCTGCTCACCCCATGCCGACCGCTCCCACTCAGCCCAATCGGCCCAACATGGTCCCGCAGGCGCCCACACCGCCGCCCCAGGGCAATCGTCCTGACGCCAACCGCCCCGAGCCTCCATTCGGGAACAGGGTCATCCAGCCGACGCCGCAGCCGCAGTCTCCCACGCCGCCGCAGCAGGGCAATCGTCCCGACGCCAACCGCCCTCAACCCCCTTTCGAGAACAGGGTCATCCAGCCCGCTCCGGAGCCGCAGCGGCCGCAACCGCCGCCCCAGGGCAATCGTCCTGACGCCAACCGTCCCGCGCCCCCATTCGAGAACAGGCCCATCCAGCCGACTCCCGAGCCGCAGCGGCCGCAACCGCCGGTCCAGCAGCAACGCACGCCCCCTCCTCCGCCCCCGGTCATCAAGCAGCCGCCGCCCCCTCCCCCGTCCGCGGCCAAGCCTCCAGCGCCCGGGCAAAACAAGCCGCAAGACAACCAGAAGAACGACAAGCCGGCGCCCAGGTAGTCTCGCCGGCTCCATTAGCCACCAAACCAAACGGGCATCCCGATTCTGATCGGGATGCCCGTTTGGTTTAGTCTCAAAACTCACCTGCCTTGGTGTGCGCGGCTACCAGGATGTACTTGAACCGAACTCTAGCTCAAGTGGGAATCCTCCAACGCCGCCCGCCCCCCCTCACACCCGCAGCTTCTTCAAATAAGGCACACTCGCCTGCATCAGCGAGAACTCCATCTCCACAAAATAATTCTTGATCCCGCCTACCTTCGCCGCCTTGAAAATCTTCTTCCAGTCCAGCGAGTCCTGACCCACCGCCACAATCTTCTTCTCCGTGGCTTGCCACCCCTGCACATGCATTGAGATAAACCGCCCCGGATACTTCGTGAAATATTCCGCCGCGTCAAACCCATCCGCAATCGTCGAAACCTGAAACTGGAACTTCACCAGCTTCGGATCCAACAACTCGAACAGCACGTCATACGTCCGCTTCCCATCCACCGTCGAAGTCTCAAATCCCTCGTTGTGCAGTCCCTGTTGAATCCCGGCCTGCGCCGCCTTCTCTGCTATCTTGTTGTACTCGTCCGCCGCCCGCTTCACGTCGTCCATCGTCGGCTTATCTGGCCCGCTCAGCGTCGCCACCAGCATCTGCGTCAAGCCTACCTCCTTTGCCCACGCAATCGCCGCGTCCTGATCCTTCCGCAGCGCCCCCAGCCCAAAGTGCGAGCTGATGCACCCCACCCCCGCATCGCTCAAAATCCTCCGCAGTTCCTTGCCGGAGTACTTCGCCAGTCCGCCAAATCCCGAGTCGCTATACCCAAACGGCGAGCACAGCTCGATCGTCGTGAATCCCGCACCGGCCAGCATCTTGATCGTCCCCGGAAAATCCTTCGCGATCAAATCCCTCACCGGCCACGTCTGGCACCCGATCGGCAACCCCAGCGGATTGGCATGCATCTCCACTTCACCCATCAGCCCGGCCACCGCCGCGCACGTCGTTGCGCCCTTCACAAACTCTCTACGATTCATCACTGGCATCCTTCCCCTTCGCCAACCAAGTGTAAGCCCACCGCCCCATCCTCACGAAAGCCTCCGCCCTCGCCCCGCCAATCAAATCCTTCCTACTCCGTCCTCACCCGCCCAAAATCAATCCCGAACTTCGGCGCCTCCCGCGTCCCCTCAAGATGGATCGGCACCTCCGTCCCCGCTCCACCCTTCTTCAAATAGCGGTCCAGCGGCGTCAGCAGCAATCCCTTCCATCCGCCCACAATCTTTGACACCGGCGCATCCAACTTCGCCGTCCCCGTAAAATCCAACGCCCCGTCTTCCAGCCCGTAGCTTCCCGCCAGGTCGATCTTCGCCCCCGGCGCCGCGAACTCCAGCGCCGGCAGCTTGATCGCCCCACCCCCCATTTCAAAGCTCCCCTTCATCGTCGAAACAATACTCATCGGGTCCGTCGTCTTCACCTCATCCGGCCGTCCCTGCCCACGCAAACTCAGCTCCGCAATCCGCCCCTGAATCTTCTCGCTCGTGAACCGCGCCCCGCCCACCGCAAACTTCCCCTTCAGCGTCATACGCTCGTGTACCGGCGCGGCCCCAGGCGGAACATGCAGCTTCGCCTTCACCGTCACATCCCCCGTCAGCAGTTGCGTCGTCCCCTTGCTCGCCAGCCGCAAAAAATCCTCAATCCGCGCCCGGTCCACATTCACCGTCAGCGCAATGTCATGACCAATGCTGTGCGGCGGCTCCCCATTGCTGGCCTCGATCACCCGCACAATTTGCCCCTCCGCCCAAAAGTGCGACCGTCCCAGCGTCGCCTCCACCGGTTCTAGCCACGTGTCTCCATTCGTCCCGTCCACCTTCGCATGGAACCGCGCCTCCAGCGGCAGCGCATTGCCAAAGTGCGTCAGCCTGAAGTCCGGAACATCCGCCTCGCCATCCACCACCACGTCGCGCAGCGTTCCCTGGTAGTGCCCGGTCGAAGTCATCATCCCGGCAATCCCTTTGAACCCGCCCAGGTCCGCATGCTCAAACTGGTAATCCCCGTCCAGCGCGCTTTCGCCTGGGTCCGTCCCCAGCCACGGCCCAAATCTCCCCGACGCATGAATCGTCCCCACCGGCCGCGGATTGGTCAGCTCCGCGGCATACTCCATTGCCTGCCCCGAGCCGATTCCCGTCAGCTTGAAGTGCGCAATCGCAATCTGCAGCGGCAGCTTGCCCGGCTTGTCCGTTCCCACCACTAGTTCCGCCCCGCTGCCCTCCACCTCCTCCACCTCGAACTTCACCAGCCCCCCGCCATTCGCCCTCGCAGCTGCCAGATGCCCAAAGTGCGACTTCGGTGGCAGCTTCACCCGCAACCCGTTCAGCTCCACAACTTGAATATGAATCGGCATGCCCGCCCGGTACCGCAGCGGCGCATAAAATCGAAATTCGTCCAGTTCGATCAGCGGCTCGCCCGGCCCCGGAACCATCACCCCCGCCACTTGCGCCGGGGTCCCCGTGGACAGGTCCACGTCCACGGGGTGTTGGGCCGGGGGCCAGATCCGCAGCCCCTTGCCCTCGGCCCGCAGCCCATCCGCCAGAGATACATGAAACTCATCCAACTCCACCCGCGCGTTGAAATGCTGCTCCAGCTCCTCCACAATCTGCGCCCGCAGAAATGGCTCCACCCGGTGCGCCACCGCCACCAGCACCCCGGCCGCGGCAGCCAGCCCCAGCCCCAGCCCGCCGCCAACCCACAGCAGCCATCGCTTTTGCACCCAGTAGGACGCTCTCCCCTTACCCACACCCGCCTCCCGGTTCGCAACCATTGTCGCAGAGCCACGACTCCCTCTTCCCTGCGTCCCAGCCCCTACCCGCTGTTTTTCAACTCCCCGCCCCATGCCGTAGACTTCTCGCACCGATGCAATCGCAGATTGAACATCTCGTAAAGCTCCAGCAAGTCGATTTGGAGCGCGCCCGCATCACCCAGGCCGCCCGCGCACTCCCCGCTGAAGTATCCCAGGCCGCCGCGGAGCTGGCCGCCGCCGAGCGCCAGGCTGCTGAAGCCTCCAGCGCACTCACCCGCGAAGACTCCCTCCGCACCAAGCTCGATCGCGATATCGCCAGCCACCGCCAAAAAATCGCCCGCTTCCGCACTCAGCTTGACTCCGTCACCACCCCCGCCCAGGCCGAAGCCATCGAGCACGAAATCAAATTCTCCGACTCCGAAGCAGAACGCCTTGAAAACGAGGAGTTCGCCAGCCTCGAACGCACTGAGCTGCAAGAGGCCGCCCTCGCCGCCGCTCGCGCCCAGGTTGAGTCCCTCGCCGGCGCGCTCGACAAGATTCGTGCCCGCGCCGCCCAGCGCCAAAAGGAATTTGACGCCGAGCTCACAACTCTAGCCGTCGAACGCGAAGCCCTCCGCCCCCTCATCGACGAGGAATACCTCGTCCGTTACGACCGCCTCTCCGTCTCTAAAGGCTCCGGCCTCGCCCGCGCTGAAAATCAGCAATGCACCGCCTGCCGCATGGGCGTCCGTCCCCAAACCTGGAACCAGCTCCGCGAAGGTGAACTGCTCACCTGCGACAGTTGCAGCCGCCTCCTCTACTGGGACCCAGCCATGGCCCCCTCAACCAAGCCGCCCCAAACGGATGCCGGTCCCGCCGCAAGCTCCGCACGCGCCCTCCGCAAATAACGCGCAGCCAGGGGCACTTCGTAGAATGCAAACCCAACACCACGAAGTATCAGGGCACAACGATCATTGTGCCGTTCCCCGCCAAAAACGCCGAGGGCTTTGGCCAAAGCCCCGGCTCATTCTGCCCATGGGGCTCTGCACACGTTTCTAGCGCCGGGCTGCCGGCTTGGGCTCGGGGTGGAGCGGGGGCCTGGTGCCCTTGGGGAGAGGACTGTGGCTATCTCGAGCGGCTAGAATCGATGGTGCTATGACAACAACCTTTCCCCGGGTTCGATTTGCTCCTTCTCCGACTGGTTTGCTGCACGTGGGCAATGCGCGCACTGCACTGTATAACTGGCTGTTTGCCCGCAGATTTGGCGGGACGTTTGTACTGCGCATTGAAGACACCGACCTGGAACGGTCAGAGGCGCGCTATGAGGCGCAACTCCTGGAAGACCTGCACTGGCTGGGGCTGGACTGGGACGAGGGTCCTGGCGTTCACGGGCTCCCGGACAAGGGCGAGCTTGGGCCTTACCGGCAGTCAGAGCGGCTGGGGATTTATGCCGAGTACACGGAGCGGCTGTTGGCCGAGGGCAAGGCTTACCGGTGTTTCTGCACGCAGGAAGAGCTGGAGGCGGAGCGGAAGACGGCCGCGGCCGAGCGCGGGGCGCAGGTGTATAGCGGGCGGTGCCGGCGGCTGAGCACGGCGGAGATTGAGCAGAACCTTGCGGCGGGGATGCCGTTCGCGGTGCGGCTGCGGATTGAGGACAGGCCGCTCAAGTTTCACGACATGGTGCGCGGGCCGGTCGAGTTTGCTGCCGAGGTGGTGAGCGATCCGATCCTGGTGCGGTCCGCGACGAGGGTTTCCGCTGGAGTGCCGGTTTACAACTACGTGGTGACGGTGGACGACGGGCTGATGGGGATCACGCACGTGATTCGCGGCGACGATCACTTGTCGAATACACCGAAGCAGGTGGCGATCTATGAGGCGCTGGGATGGAAGGCGCCGGAGTTTGCCCACCTGTCCACCATTCTGGGGCCGGACCGGGAGCGGCTCTCAAAGCGCCACGGGGCTACTTCGATTTCGACCTTCAGGCATATGGGGTATTTGCCGGAGGCGATGGCCAACTACCTGGCGCTGCTGGGTTGGGGCGCGGAGGATGGCAAGAGTGAGACCTTCACGCTGGCAGAACTGACCAGGGTTTTCTCGTTGGAGCGGGTGACGCCGAGCCCGGCGATTTTTGATTTTGACAAGCTGAACTGGTTGAACCGGCACTACCTGAAGCTGGCCGAGCCGGAACGCGTGGCCAAGCTGGCGGAGCGGCAGTTTTGCCGGTGGCGGCCGGATATTTTTCCGCTGTGGGCGGCGCATGAGCTCTATACCGCGGAAATGAAGGCCGCACTGGCCAAGATCGAGCCTCCGATTTTTGTGGAAGGGCCGACGATGGAGCTGATTGAGCGAAGGAAGGCGTGGTTCGCGCAGTTGCTGGCGCTGTTTTTGCCGGCGGTGGACCATTTGGACCAGCTGCCAGAGAAATCCTCGATGATTTTTGGGTTTGATGCGGAGACGGCGCGCACGGAGCCGGAAAACGCAGTGATTCTGGCTGCGGACTCGGCAAGAACGGTTCTGGGCGAGCTGGCGAGCCGCGCGAGGGCTCACTCCCGAGAGGTGACCGCGGAGATTTTCAAGAGCTGGCTGGACGAAGTGAAGGCGGCGACCGGGGTGAAGGGGAAAGATCTGTTTCACCCGGTGCGGATTGCCGTGACGGGAACGCACTCAGGGCGGGAGTTTGACAAGGTGATTCCGCTGATAGAAGAGGGCGCGGCGCTGGGGCTGGGGATCCCGGGGATTCGGCAGCGGATTGAACGGTTTGTGGGAGTGTGAACGCGGTGGACGAGGTTTTCTGGATCGAGGGGAAGCCGGCGGCGGGGCTGGGGATTGTGCTTTGCCCGTTTGGCGGGCCGGGGCTCCAGGAAGAACTGCGGGCGCTGAAGGCGGCGGGTGTTGAAACGCTGGTGTCACTGCTGGAGAAGGCTGAAGCTGAGTGGCTGGGGCTGGGCGCGGAAGAAGCGCTGGCGACGAAGGCGGGGATGGAGTTTTTGTCACATCCGATTCGCGACGCGAGTGTGCCGAGGGATGCGGCGGCCTTCAGGGAGTTTGCGGCAGGGCTGGCGGAGCGGCTGCGGGCCGGCAAGCGGATTGCTGTGCACTGCCGGGGAAGCATTGGAAGAGCGCCCCTGACGGCGGCTTGTACGCTGGTGCATTTTGGCTGGAAGGCGAAGACGGCACTGCGGGCGATTGAAGTGGCGCGCGGGTGCAGGGTTCCGGATACGGACGAACAGTGGAAGTGGATTCTGGGCTACAGGGCGGAGCTGTGACGGTTGCGGTTGTGAACGGCGGATTTTCGCGGCGGTGGGAGGCGGAGATTCTCACCGGACGGCCGCTGATTCTGCCGCTGCGGCATTTTGTATACCCCGTACAGGCCGAAGAAGTGGAGCGCGGGGCGCTGGAGGTGATGGTGCGTCCGGAGGGGGCGGAGCCGTTTCTGGCAACCTGCGCCCTCGGGTTTCACGATCCGGCTGTGCCGACAGGGGTGTGGGCTGCGCCGAACGCAGAGGAGATGTGCGCGGTGAGTGGCGGATACGCATACCTGATTGACACAACGGCGCCAGAGCGGTTTGCGATGGTTTCGTTCCGGCCGGTGCTTGAAGTTCGCCCGGTGGCGGCGAAGGGGCTGCTGCTGTTCGTGGGGCACCACTCGATTCTGGCATGGGGCGCGGAGGGGCTGGCGTGGGAGTCGGGACGGCTTTCGTCCGAGGGGGTGACAATTACGGGGATTGAGGGGGATCTGCTGCGTGGGCTGGGGTGGGAGTTGATGACGGACAGGGAGACAGAGTTTGCGGTGGATCTGGGGACGGGACGGCTGGCCACCTGCGGTGGGGCTGGTGTTGTCGCCGATTTGTGAACTTCACTCTGCCTTTGTGGTGGGGCGGAGTGGGCACTGCGGATCTATGGGGCAGGTTGGATTTTGAAGACGGCCAGACCGCCCTGGGGAATTCCGTCGCGGGAGACGGTGACGGAGAAGCTGCGCAGTTCGGATTCAGTGAGCGATTTTAGCGGCGCGGTGGACCAGAGATCGGTGACGGTGTAGCGGGCGTGGCCGGCGAGGCCGGTGGCGGCTAAATCGATATCTAGTGTGAGGGCGGCGTCGCGTTCGCGGCTGCGGTTAGCGGCGATGAGGATGGCGTATTCCCGTCCCCATCGGATGTAGGGCACCGGGACCGGCGTGTCAGCAGTGAACTCGACGCGGCGGAGGTTGGGCTGCGTTCCGCCAGGACACATGGCCAGCACCTCGGCGTGCTGTCTGCGAATCGCCATCATGCGGCGAACATCCTGAAACATGGCTTGATGCGGGGGCTGGTCGAGCTCAGCCCAGTCAAGCTGCGCGCCGTAGAGCCAGCGGCCCTGGCCGGCCTGGCGGTCGCCGAAGAGATTGGGCGAGAGGCCGGGTAGGGCGTGGAAGGTGGCGTTGAACTCCTCGCCGGAGAAGAAGATGGGGATCATGGGCGTGAAGAGGACGGAGTAGCCGAAGAGGGCTCGGCTGCCCTGGGCGACGAAGGGATTCTGGTCGAGGGGGAAGCCGGTCCAGCCGTTGTCGTGGCAACTGAGCTGGACGGACGATCCCCAGGAGAGCGTGGCGAGGAAGACGTCGACGGTGGGGCCGGGGATGAAGGGATCGAGGAGGGCTGGATTGTCGATGTAGAGGGCACGCGTCCATTGGCCGGGATGAAGCTGCCAGCTTTCGCCGCTGTCGCTGGTGACGGTTACGTTGGCGATGGGCTTTGCGAGCATGTTGGCTAACTTGAGCTGGACATCAGGGAGGCCGTCAGGGCGGGCGGCGGGCTCATCGGTGCGGCGGCTGGCATGGTCGGCGGTGAGGCCGACGAGTTTGACGGTTAGCTCGCCTGGGGCGGCCGTGCTGCCTTTCTGCGAGATGCCGTCGGTGTAGAGGACTTCGACGCTGTAGAGGCCGGCGCGGCCGAATTTTCGGTCGTAGAAGCCGGGCAGGTCGTCGGCGAGGAGCTTGTTGAGGCTCTGGGCGACGGGCTGGGTTGTGACACTGAGGGCATTGTCAATCTGCATGAAGTCGGTGACGCCGTGGATGGCCGAGTTGGGCTCCTCAAAGATGACGATGGGGTGGCCGGCGGCGGCGGCGTTCTGGCGGATGCGCTCCCATAGGTCGGGGCGGTAGATAGCTACGTCGAGTCGGTAGCCGTCGACGCCGTACTCGGTGACGAAGCGGGAGTAGAGGCGGACCCACCAGGCGTCGAGATCGGTGTGGCCGCCGTCCCAGTCAAAATCGATCATGCCCCAACTGCCGCCGCGGAACCACTCAGGGTGTTGGCGGACCACGGGGCTCGACTGCATCAGGCCGTGGGTGATGACGTCGAGAAAGACTTTGATGCCGAGCTGGTGGGCGGCGTCGATGAGGCCCTTGAAGTCGGCCGCCGTGCCAAGGGCGGGGTCAAAAGCAGCCGGATCGATGACGGCGTACTGCGTCCAGATGTTGTAGAAGTGGTGGGCATCGCAGAGGGAGTAGCCGGTGAGCCAGATGCCGGAGATGCCGAGGTCGTGGAGGTAAGGCAGGCGGGCGCGGAGGGAGTTGAAGGTGCCGCTCTGGGGGCCGTGGGGCGAGGTGAAGCCGCGGGTGGCGATCTCGTAGAGGATGAGGTCTTTCATCCAGGCTGGAGCGGGCGGCTGGAGCGGGGGCTTTGCAGTTGGCGCATTGGCGAGGGCCGCTGCGAGCGAGCCTGCGGGAAGCAACGGCTGAAGCGCAAGGAGCGAGCCGGCTTGAAGAAGGCGGCGGCGGGACCAGGAAGGAAGGCGATAAGCGCTCATGCGGTTGCTCCTCACGTGGAGAGGTTGGAGTTGGGACGGCTTGGTTGTGGGGAGAATTATCGGGGGATGCGGGGTTGGGGGTCAAGGAGCGGGGTTAGCGACGCGAGAGGGTGCAGGAAGTTGCAGCGGTTCACACTGATTGATTCTTGATTTTTTCGTTGAATGCGGGGCGGGCGAGCACCTAGAGTGCTTGGTATGAATTCGAGCAGCCGCCGCAGTTTCTTGAGGAGCACCGCGATGCTGGCCGGGGCGTTTTCCGCCGACAGTTTTTTTAACCAGGCGCACGCAGCCGACTGGCAGGCTGCGTCGCGGGCCGTGAGCCATTTGAACGATCTGGAAGTCGCGCAGGATGAGGACTTCTGGGCGGTGATTCAGCGGGCGTACACCGTCAATCCCAACATCATCAATTTGAATAACGGCGGCGTGTCGCCGTCGCCGCTGGTGGTGCAGCAGGCCGTGGAGCGGTATAACCAGCTCTCGAACGAGGGGCCGAGCTACTATATGTGGCGGATTCTGGACCAGGGGCGGGAGCCGCTCAGGGAGAGGCTGGCGCACCTCGCGGGAGTGTTGCCGGGGGAGATCGCGATCAACCGCAACGCGACCGAGGCGCTGAACACGGTGATCTATGGGTTGCCGCTGAAGGCCGGGGACGAGGTGATCGGGTGCAAGCAGGATTATCCGAACATGATTCAGGCCTATCGGCAGCGGGCGGAGCGGGACGGGATTGTGTACAAGCAACTGAGCTTCGATTTCCCGATCGAGGACGACCGGGCCATTGTGAAGGCGTATGAGGATGCGATTACGCCGCGAACGAAGCTGATTCACGTGACGCACATGGTGAACTGGGTGGGGCAGACGATGCCCGTCCAGAAGATTGCCGACATGGCGCATGGGCACGGGATTGAAGTGCTGGCGGACGGGGCGCACTCATTTGGGTTGATGGAGTTCAAGATTCCGGACTTGCATTGCGATTATTTCGGGACGAGCTTGCACAAGTTCCTCTCCGCGCCGATTGGGACGGGGATGCTGTGGATCAAGACGGACAAGATTGAGAAGGTGTGGCCGCTGACCTGTAACAGCACGCCGCACAGCGGGGATATTCGCAAGTTTGAGACGCTGGGGACGCGGAGCTTTGCGCTGGAGCAGGGGATTGGCGAGGCGATCAATTTTCAGGAAGGGATTGGGACGCGGCGGAAAGAGGCGCGGATCGGGTACCTGAAGAATTTCTGGGCGACGCGGGTGCAGTCCATCCCCAAGGTGAAGCTGCATACATCGCTGAATCTGAAGTACTCGTGCGCGATTTGCGGGGTGAGCATTGACGGGATGACGCCGCCGCAGTTGGAGGCGGCGCTGTTTGACCAGTACAAGATTCACACGGTGGGGATTGTCTGGGAGAACATCAGCTGCGTGCGGGTGACGCCGCATGTGTATACGACGATTCCGGATTTGCATAAGCTGGTGCGGGCGATTGGGGAGATTGCGGGGAGGGCGGGGTTAGCGGAGTTAGCAGGTAGCCGATTGAGTTTGCGGTCTCCCACTCATTCGCGATGAGGCTGCAAATGGATGCGGCACGGGGCCTTTGTGGTGGGTTGTCTTTATCCCTCGCGGTCAGCGGGGAGGATGGTTTCGTAGCCGGCGTAGACGCCTTCAAAGACTGAATCCCAACTGGCTGTGAGCGCGTAGGCGCGGGCGGCGGTGCGCATTTGTGCGTGTTGGGCGGGGTTGGCGAGGACCTGGGCTACGGCAGAGGCGAAATCGGCATCGGAGGCGATGCGACCGGTTTGGCCGTCGCGAACGATCGTGCAGGGACCGCCGTCGGGAGTGACGATGGCGGGGACGCCGCTCGCCAGCGCCTCAAGGACGACGTTGCCGAAGGTATCGGTGTGGGAGGGGAAGACGAGGAGATCCATGTTGGCGTAGGCGGTGGCGAGAGGTTCGCCGTGGAGGACGCCGGGGAACTCTGCGCGGGGCAGGCGCTGGCGGAGCCAGTCGAGCTCCGAGCCGTGGCCGATGATGAGGAAGCGGAAGTTGGTGAGGCCTGACTGCTCAAGCTCTTGTTGGACCTGGGCAAGGAGGGTGACGTTCTTCTCGATGGAGAGGCGACCGACGAAGCCGAGGACTTGCTGTTGATCGGCCGGGTCGCGGCGGCGTTTGGAGGGGTTGAAGAGGCCGGCATCGACGCCGCGGGGCATGAGGCGACAGGGACGGCCGGTGGTGCGATCGAGGAGGGCACAGAGTTCGGGGTTGGGGGCGTAGAGGATCTGGGCTACGGAGTAGAATTTTGCGGCGGCGAGCAGGGTGAGGTCTTCAATTTTTTGCCCGGCGGCGGCGGAGTGCTGCTGGGGAAGCAGGCGGGTGAGCCACTCAGAGCGGCGGGCCAGGTACTCATGGACGTTAGTGTGCCAACTGGCAGCGAGGGGAAGGTCCATGTGGTGGGCGAGTCCAGCGCCGAGCATGCCTACCTCACTGGGGCCGGTGATGTGAATCAGGTCAGGCTGGAAGCGTTCAAGAACTTCGTCGATGAGGGGGATGTGGCGGAGGAAGGCGGGATCGAAGCGGAGGTCTTTCTCAAGGGCGAAGGAGAGAAAGCCGCGGGGCAGCTCGAGTGTGACGACGTTGCCGTCTTCAGTGACGGCCTGGGGGCGGTCGCCGGCGCGAACGCAGAGGAAGGGCAGATTGCGGCGGCGCGCGAAGGCCTCAAAGTGGCGGCTGGTGTGGGCGACACCGTTGACCTCGTGAAACGAGTCGGGAAAGTAGGCCACCCGGGGCACGCGTGCATTCATCGTAATCGTCGAGTTCCCTGCCAGCAACCAGCTTAGCCGTCATTCTCTCCAAGCGCCAGACGCAACTGGTGAGATTCGCTCCAGGCCATGCGGAGTCCGCCGGAGACGAGGCCCTGACCCATCAGTTGAACAGCGGCAATGACCCAGGCCATGGCGCGGGGGGCTCTGCGGTTAGGCCACAGCTCGCTCAAGGGGCGGATGACGCCGTTAGCGTCTGGGTGATAGACGCGTTCGTCCCAGGTGCGTGAACCCTGGGGGAACTCGGGGTAGCTGCGGATGGCATCGACGGTGGACTGAAGGATGCGGTGCTTCCAGGGCTCGGCGTACTGGGGCATGAAGAGGACGTCGCTCTTGCGCTCGCGACGAACTTCATGGACGAACTCAGTGAAGCTTTCGGCGTTGGTGAGGTTGATGTTGGCGTTGGGCTCAACGCCATGGCGATCACCACCGCTGATGAGCAGCATGTTCCACTGCTCGGCGAGCTTGCGGACGGCGCGATTCTCGTCCCAGTTGCGCAGGCCGTTGAGCTCGAGGGCGTGGAGGTAGTTGCCGTTCTTCTGGAGGAACTCGTTGACGAGGAACTGGTGCTTTTCAGCGCCGATGAGATAGAGGTCCCAGAGGGGGTGATTGAAGATGACGAGAACGTTGGGCTCGTCATTCAGGGCGGCGAGGATCTCAGTAAGGCGCGCGCCCGAGGGATCATTGGGGTTTTCGGTGTAGTCGGCGAGGACGGCCATCCACTCATTGGCTTTGGCGCTGGGCAGGTTGTGGACGCCCAGATGGAAAGACTGGATGCCGTAGGGGGCGCTCCACTCAAGGGAGACGGGGATTTGGCGGGCGCTGGGGACGGTGCGCAGCAACATGGGCGCCTTGATGTTGTCGTGGTCAGTGATGGAGACCATGGGGGCGATGTTGAGGTTTTCGATCTGACGGGTTTCAAGATCGAAGGCCAGCTTGGGGGTCATGGGGGGTGTCCAATAGCTGGCGGCGTAGTTAACGCGGACGCCGTGGAGGGCCTCAGAGCGGCCTTCAAGGCGAGAAAGCAGAGGGCGCATCACGGGGTACTGGTTGCCGAAGTTGGCCAGGAAGTCCAGGGTCTCCTGAGACTGGTTGGTGTGGCTGTGGAGAGACACACCTGACCGGAAGCCTTGCGGAGCGCTTTTGTCGCGCCACAGGTAAGAGATGGTCGAACGGGCCATTTCTGCTCCTTCATTCCAAGAAACCGTTTGGATTCCGCAACGTGCGGGGCGAACTGTTTCCAGTATCGGGAGCGTGTGTCAACGGGGGATGAATGGGGTGCGAATGGGGATTCAATTCGCTGGGGGAATCAAGAAGATTACTTAACTTATTGGGGACAAGGGGGTTGGCGGGAGGGGATTTGCGGAAAAAGTACCGCATTGCGGGGTCGAGGTTGGATCGAACCTTGCAGAAAACGCTTGCGCGTTCTGGTATCCGCAGTAGGCAGGCCTCTTGGATGCGGTTGCCTTCTTTATTCGCTGTCTGGAGTTGCCTGCGTCCTGGCGGTCGCTGTTCAACCATCCCGGCGCCGGATGGCGTCGTGAAAGGCGATCCATAGGTTTAAGAGGCCGAGGCCGGAGATGAGGCCACGGACTGCGCCGTTGGCAGCATAAATCGAGAGTGTGGGGAATTGGACGAAGAGGGGGTTCTGATCCCAGAACATATGGGACCAGGGGGCATAGCAGACGGCGAGACCGATATACATGCGGAGCAGGACGCGGAGGAAGAGCTCGGCGCGCTCAAGCCAGCGCGGGATGCGCTGCGGGGGGTGAGCGGGGGGCGCGGCTGGATTTGGGGTAGGCGCCGGAGGCACGAACACCCGCACTGGGCCGGGCACAATAGCCGGGCTGGTGACGATGGGGGGGTAATCGGATTCCGGCTGCTGGGACATTCTCGATTTACGCACGGGGCACCTGAATAGGGCGGAAGCGCGCCGATGGGGCCGGGTCGCGGGAATCCGCCGTGAGACAGGGACGCCGTATTGCAACGGTAACACAGCAACAGCGAGTTGCCGGGCAGGGAACGGGCGGGGGCTGAAGTTGGTCACTTTGAAGGCCGGCCCCAGGCAGGCCAGCCGCGATGGAGCCGTGATAAGTTTGTTGCAATCTCGCAACAGGAGCCAGGCGACCGGATGCGCATTGCACTCTTCACGGATACGTTTCTTCCCAAGGTGGATGGGATCGTCACGACGCTGGTGCAAACGGTGCGGCAACTGAAGCGGATGGGGCACGAGGTACTGATTTTTTCACCTGACGGCGGGGTGACGGAGTATGAGCAATCGCGGATTGTGGGAATGAAGAGCATTCCGTTTCCGCTGTACCCGGAGTTGCAACTGGCGCTGCCGCGGGCCCGGATCAGGAAACTTCTGGCGCAGTTCAAGCCCGACCTGATTCATGTGGTAGAGCCGGCTCTGCTGGGAACGGCGGGGCTTTACTACGGCGGGGGCCTGCATGGCGGCGCGCTGGGCCTTCCGCTGGTGATCTCCTACCATACGGATCTTCCCAAGTATGTTCACTACTACAAGTTGAGCTTCATGGAGCCGTTTGTGTGGTCGATTTTGCGGTTCCGGCACAATCGCGCGACGATCAACCTCTGCACCTCACACACGATAGCGCGCGAGCTGGAGGAGGGCGGAATCAAGCATGTGGCGCTTTGGCCGGGGGGCGTGGATGTGGAACGGTTTCATCCCAACCGGTTTTCAGAGGAGATGCGGGCGCGGCTGACAGAAGGGCATCCGGAGAGCCCGTTGCTGCTTTATGCTGGCCGCCTCGGGGTGGAGAAGGGATTGGAGAGCTTCAAATCGATTCTGGAGGCGATCCCGGAGGCGCGTCTGGCGCTGGTGGGGGACGGGCCGCACCGCAAGGCGCTGGAGCGGCATTTCGCGGGGCACAAGGTGTATATGCCGGGTTTTCTGTTGGGAGACGAGCTGGCTGCGGCGTTTGCCACGAGCGACGTGTTTGTGATGCCCTCGCGCACCGAAACGCTGGGGCTCGTGGTTCTGGAGGCGATGGCTGCCGGACGGGCGGTGGTGGGAGCCAGAGCAGGCGGCATTCCGGAGATGATTGACGATGGGGTGAGCGGATTCTTGTTTGACGCGACGGAGGAGGCGATCGGGCAGATCCGGGATCTCCTGGCATCGCGTGAGCGGCGCGAGGAGATTGGAGCAAATGCGCGGGCTGAGGCAATGCGGCGGAGTTGGGCGAGCGCGACGGAGGTGTTGGTTGCACACTACCGCGCGGCGTGCCGGCAGCAGGAGGTTAACCCGAGGCCGGCAGCGGTGGGACTGAGCGCAAAATGCCGGTACGCGCTGCGCCGCAGCACGATGTACGCGATCAGAAAGCTGCTGCCCTAAGGTGGCCTAGAGACTGGCGACGGTGGGCGACTGGCCGGGCACGGCCTGGCCCGGCACAACCTGGTAGGTTCCAAAGTTGATGGTCAGGGTGGCAGCGCCGCCGATCCGGACGTGGGTTTCGCTGCTGGTTTGCTGGGGGAACCAGAAGTCGCCGGTTTTGGAGTTGGTGAAGCGGATGAGGGTGCTGGTGATCCAGAAGGAGGGGCTTTTGGAGGGCTCGGCATCGACTTTGGCGAGGGCGAAGTCGGCGGCGTCTACCCAGATTTTGCCGCGGTAGAGAAATTTGCTGGGGGAGATGGGATCAGCGAAGAGGATGTAAGCGGGACGGCCGGCGAGATTGTCAGTGCCGAGAAGTTGAAAGCGGTAGTTGGCGGGCGTGAGGGCGGTGGAGTTTTTGTCCTGGGAGGCCTCTTTTTCGCTCTCAACGGCGCGCTTGAGCACTTTATCGCAGAGTAATTTGGAGCCGCTCTGGGAGAGGATACGGAGAGATTTTCCGGTGGCAGCGTCGTAGTCGGCCTCGACCACCATGTCAGCCTGAATGCTGGCGGAGAAGCCCTTGTATTGAACCTGGTAGTGGCGGACGGAGTGGTAGTGGCGGAACTCAACGCTGCGGCGCTGGTTTTGCAGTTGCATTTGGTCAACGATCTCAGAGGCGCTCAGGGACGGAAGCGGGGTTGGATTTGTGTTCTGGGGGAAGGCGGGCGCTGCCATGGAGATGCACATGGCTGCCAGGACGAGTAAACCTCTGCCTCGATTGCTGGACATGAGGCATGATAGCTCGACCACTCAAAGCTGATGCAAAGTGTGGGTTAAATTTTGAGCCAAGTCATGGAAGAAAAGGAGCAGCGATGAATCGACGCGAAATGTTGCTGGGAGCGGCGCGGCTGACGCCGGCGATTGCGGCCGGGGCGGCGAATTTACAAGCGGGGGCAGAGGAAGCGCGGAAGTTGAAGGTGATTGTGGCGGGAGGGCACCCGGGCGATCCGGAGTATGGGTGTGGCGGGACGGTGGCTCGGCTGACGGCGCTGGGGCATGAGGTGGTGCTGCTCTATCTGAATGACGGAGGGTGGCCGCCGACTCCGTCGTCCACGCGGATTGCCGAGGCCGGGAAGGCCTGCGCGATTTTGAAGGCGCGGCCAGCGTTTGCGGGGCAGACGAACGGGCATGCGGTGGTGGATAACGATCACTATGAGGCCTACCGGAAGATGATTGAGGCGGAGAAGCCGGACGCGGTGCTGAGCCAGTGGCCGATTGACAACCATCGCGACCATCGCGCGATTGCGATGCTGACGTTTGACGCGTGGAAGGAGTCGGGGCGACGGTTTGGGTTGTATTACTACGAGGTTTCAGACGGCGAGGATACCTTGCAGTTTGCGCCCACGGTGTTTGTCGACATCAGCGAAACGGAGGCGGTGAAGCGGGAGGCCTGCTTTGCCCATGCGAGCCAGAGTCCGGACCGGTTCTATGAGTTGCAGGATGCGGTTGCGAAGTTTCGAGGAATCCAGAGCGGATACAAGAAGGCGGAGGCGTTTATCCGCCAGAGCCAGAGCGAGGTGGATTTGTTTTCGATGGCAAAGATTGGCACGCGATGAAGCGGGGATTGGATCACGGTATGCTGGGATCACGATGATGAAGCGACGGGGCAATTGGATTGGCCGTGGCCTATGGGCTTCCTGTATGGGCGCCGCACTGACAACACTCAGCCCGGCAACGGCACAGGAGGGCGCCAGGAAAGTGATTCCTTATCTCGACGAGCAACCGCTGCGGGCGAAACATGGAATGGTGGTGAGCGTTCATCACCTGGCCTCGGACGCGGGGGTTGCGGTGTTGCGCGAGGGCGGAAACGCGGTGGATGCGGCGGTGGCGACGGGGTTTGCGCTTGCGGTGGTGCATCCGATTGCGGGGAATCTGGGGGGCGGCGGATTTCTGCTGCTGCGGACGAAGGATGGGCGGAGCACATTTATTGATTTCAGAGAGAAGGCTCCGCTGGCGGCAACAGAGACGATGTACCAGGACGCAAAGGGCGAGGTGGTTGAGGACGCGAGCGTGCTCGGGTACAGGGCGATTGCGACGCCGGGCTCTGTGGCGGGGCTGGTGTATGCCGAGCGCAAGTACGGCAAGCTGGGGCTGAAGCGGGTGATGGAGCCGGCGATCAAGCTGGCTGAAGAGGGGTTCCCGCTGACAGAGGAAGAAGCCAAGGAACTGACGGATGAAGACCTGGCGAAGTATGCGGCGAGCAAACGAATCTTTCAGCGGGATGGGGATTTTTATAGGACAGGCGAGGTGTTCAAGCAGCCGGAGCTGGCACAGACGCTGAAGCGGATTGCGGCTGACCCGGAGGATTTTTATCACGGCAAGATCGCGCACGAGCTGGTCGATGAGTTGAAGCTGGGCGGGGCGCTGCTGACGCAGCAGGATTTGGCTGAGTACAACGTGGTGGAGCGGGCGCCAATTGAGGGGAGCTTTCACGGGTATACCGTCATCAGCGCGCCGCCGCCTTCGTCGGGCGGGATTGTGCTGGTGAGCGCTCTGAATATTCTGGAGGGCTATGACCTGAAGGGGCTGGGGGACCGCAGTGCGGCGTGGGTGCACCTGGTTGCGGAGGCGTGGCGGCGGGCTTATATGGATCGCGTGGACTATATGGGCGATCCGGATTTTAATCACGTTCCCACCGCGGAGCTGACGGCGAAGAATTATGCAGAGGCCTGGCGGAAGAGCATCAGGCTGGATGCGGCGACGGCAAGCGCGGATCTGAAGAGGCCGGAGGGATTTTTGCCCCCGGCCCCGAAGACGGCGGGACGGCGCGCAGAGTCGCAGGATACGACGCACTATTCCGTCATAGATGGCGAGGGGAATGCTGTGGCAGTGACGACGACGCTGAACGATGCGTTCGGGTCACGGGTGACAGCGGGCGCGCTGGGATTTCTGCTCAATGACGAGATGGATGATTTTGCGGTGAAGCTGGGGGTGCCGAACATCTATGGGCTGCTGCAAGGGCCGGCGAATGCGATTGCGCCGGGGAAGCGGCCGCTGAGCTCCATGACGCCGACGATTGTGTTGGAGAATGGCAAGCTGCGCTATGTACTTGGGTCGCCGGGTGGGGCGAGGATTATTTCGACGGTGGGGAATATTTTTCTGTCGGCGGCAGAGGGCGGGCTGAATATGCAGCAGTCTGTGGATGCGCCGCGGTTTCACCACCAGTATCTGCCCGACAAGCTGTTTCTGGAGCCTGGATTCAGCGCGGAGACGATTGCCGGGCTTGAGAAGATGGGCTATACGCTGGGAATGAAGGGCTCGCACTGGTCGAACGGCGAGTGCATCGCGGTAGACCCAAAGACGGGGGAGTTGGAGGGCGGGCAGGATCATCGCAGCCATTATGGGAAGGCAGCGGGGTATTGAGGCGGGGCGGATTGAGAAAGCGAAACCCAATTGAGCCGTCGAAGTATTTCTTATGTTGTGAGCAGAATTGAACAGCCAGGTGTTTCGAACCGGGGGTAGGTTTCTGGGGTGTGGTCGCCTGCGCGCCCAGCGACTGGGATGTGCAGGGAGAGAAATGAAGGACTGTCCTTCATTCCGCAACGGGGCCCCCAGCGTACACTCACCTCCCCGAGGACCTGCACGCTACATGGGCGGGATTCTCGACGGAGCTTGTTGCTTCACTTTTGTTCTATTTCCCAGTCTTGCGTAATCGAGGCGCAGCCTCCGGCTAACCTTCAGCCGCAGGCCGTGCCTCGTGTTCTTTTGGGGATGTGTGCGGACAGATTTTGTTAGTCGTGCAGAACTACATTCAATAGCGATTTATGCACGTGGATGCCGCCGTTGTACTCAATGAAACCGAGCTTGCGAAAACGATTCATGAAGAAGCTGACACGCGAGCGGGTGGTTCCGATCATTTCGGCGAGGGTCTCCTGAGAGATCTTGGGGATGAGGGTCTGCTCTTGTCCAGGCTCGCTGAACTCTGCCATGAGCAGAAGGATGCGGGCCAGGCGTTTCTCGCTTGAGTTGAAGAGCTGATCCACAAGGTCGGCCTGGGTGCGCATGCTGCGGGCGAGCAGGAACTTCATGAACATGGCAGAGAGGGCATGGTCCTGGCGCATGGCCTGGATCATTTCAGTTCGCTGGATCTTGAGAGCCGCGCAACCGGTGATGGCGGTGGCGGTCGCCATGCGGAGGCCGGCGGTGCCGGCAAGCGACTCTTCGCCGATAAAGTCTCCGGCACGAAGCAGGGCGATGGCGGCTTCTTTGCCGGTGTTCGAGAGCACGGTGAGCTTGGCGCGTCCGCTCTGGAGGAAGAACACGCAGTCCGCTACATCGCCCTGCCGGAAAAAGGCCCGCCTGGGCTTCAAGTGAATGGGATTTCGATCGAGTCCAACCCGGGCGAGTTGCTCGCCGGGGTCAAATTCAGATTCCTTCAGATCAGCCATCCGAATGGCCTTCCCTTTATGCAGTCCCGCGCGGGACCGTTCAGTGGATTCTTCGGATAACCCCTTTTCCACGCCCGGTAGCAGTGCGCGAGCAGGCCCGAATTTATTTTCAATATTTCGTAAAAGGGCGGCAAGAGACTGTTCACTTTTGCACACTTTTTGGTTGCAATCCGCTCAAAAGATATGAGGGGTTTGGGATTCCATGGACGAAGAGGAGAGCGCAGGGTGCGTTGGCGGGGGCAGGGAGACGGAGCAGGCACCTTTCCGGGCACTGGTGTTTACCGTAAGTTGTTCTAAAAAATGAGAGAATGGGGAGAGCGCCGGAGTTTTCAAGCACGCAGGAACCGGTGCGGGAGCCCTTGAATATGCTGCGAGTGGTATCGACACACATTTTCTTGAACCAGCGGCTGCATCCTGGGTTGCTGGAGCTTGTGAGCCGTACGCAGGCCCAGGCTGTGGAGATTTTTGCCGCGCGGCAGCATTTTGACTACACGAGCCGGGAGCACATGCGCGAGCTTGGGAGCTGGTTCAAGTCGAATCCTCTGGCCCCGTTCTCAATGCATGCGCCGCTCGCCGCGGACCGGGAGACGGGCCGCGGGGGCGAGGCGGGAATCAATGTGCTGGACCCGGAGAAGTCGCGGCGGATTGACGCAATGGATGAATTGAAGCGCGCTCTGGAGGCGGCGGACACGATTCCGTTCAAGAACCTGGTCGTTCATCTGGGTGAGCGGATGGACGGCTGGTCTCCGCGGACGATTGAATATGCGATTACGGCGCTGGAGCACCTGGGGGCCTTTGCGCGGCCACTCGGCGTGCGCGTCCTTGTCGAGAACCTGCTGAGCGAGCCGACAACGCCGGAGCACCTGCTGGAGATTTTGAATACGGGTCACCAGGACAAGGTCGGGGTTTGCCTCGACCTGGGTCACGCGAACATGACGGTGGGCGTGGCCGAGGCTCTCGGTGTGCTGGGGAGCCGGATTGCGTCCGTGCATGTGCATGACAACCACGGGATGAAGGACGAGCACCTTTGGCCGGGAGACGGGACGATTGACTGGGCAGCGGCAATGGAAGGCCTGAAGGCGCTTGAGACCGCGCCGGCCATGGTGCTGGAGATCAGCAAGACGTTGGGCGGGGATGCGGCTGCGCTGCCGGGGCGGATTGACCAGGCGTTTCAGTTCCTGGGATTGCTGGCCTCTTAGCAAGGCATTGAACCAGTCGCTGTGTGAATTGGGCATTCACGCCGGCCCTCAGGGCCGCGGTAATTCTGTGGCGCTTGCGACGCGGACCCGGAGCGTGCGCCGCACATAAGCGTTCATTTATAGCAGAAACAACCTCAATGCAGGGGGTCGTCCGCCATCCACGAAAATTTCGCCATCCCGAATGCCGTGAGGGATTTGCGGTCGATCCTCATTGATTCCATTCCCTGCCTCGGCTTGCCAGGACCCGTTGCGCAGAGGATCGTATTGCGCGAACATCACGAAAAACGCCAAAGAGGCCGATATGAACTGAGAGGGCCTGCGCAGCCGGCGAAGCACAGGAGCATCCTCAGGGGCGTTTTTCGATCGGAGCGAGAAGCTTGGCACAGCCGTGAAGGCGTCCGACGATGCCCAAGGAAGCGACAGGCCTGCTGAAGCGGCTTCCTGACGGGATGATGGGCGGAAGAGGTGGAGACATGGCGGAGGAGTGGCCTAAAGAATCAAAGGCAAGCCATACGAGCGGCAAAGGCTCGCGCTCGATTGAGACCCTTGACCTTGTGAAGCATTGGCTGAACTGCTGCCTCCGAGGAACCGGGAAGAAGCGCATCACCCGCCTCAATGGCGCCGGGATTGGCTAGCATGACGCCAACTGGTTTGGGCAAAGAGGAGAGATTCCGGCTCGCATTTGAGTGCGCGGGCCTGAGCCTTGCGCTGGTGGATCTGGACGGCAATATCTTCGAGGCGAATCAGGCATGCGCGGACTTCTTTGGCTGCACAGCCGAGGAACTGAAACGCTTGAACCTGGTGGACATCTGGATACCTGAGGATCGGGACGAGGCTATGGCCGACTATAAGCGAGCGGCCTCGGGGAACGCTGTGAACACCACGCACGAAAGAAGGTATCTGAACAAAAGAGGGGAGATCATCTTTGCCGAGGTGGTGCGCGGGTTGGTCCGGAGCCGGACCGGAGAGCCCAGATTCTTCGTCTCCAGCCTCCGCGACATTACGGCGCGCAAACGGCTTCAGGCGTTATTGGAAGAGCGGGCCTCGACCGATCCGTTGACGGGCGTAATGAACCGGAACGGCATTGAAGAGAGAGTGCGCTCGGAGTTGTTGAGGTCAGATCGCTATGGCGACAAATTATCGCTTGTGCTGATTGACCTGGACCATTTCAAGGCGGTGAACGACGCGTACGGTCATCTGGCCGGCGACCGGATTTTACAGGGATTCTGCGCTCTTGCCCGCAGTTGTTTGCGATCCACTGATTCACTGGGCCGCGTGGGCGGCGAAGAGTTTGTCGCTTTGCTGCCAGAGACCGGTTTGAGCGGAGCCCGGCTCTTTGCCGAACGGCTCAGAACTACTCTCGAGGCATTTCAATTTGACCGGGGCATACGAATCACGGCCAGCATGGGGATTGCCGGTCATCGGGAGGGCGAGGAATTATCGTCGCTGATGGAGCGCGCCGATCTCGCCATGTACCAGGCAAAAAAAAGCGGGCGAAACCGAGTCGTCCTTGACAGCGAAGACGTGGAGCGAGCTGAACCTGAAAGGGCTCAAAGCGCCCACATCACTCTGCAGTGGCAGCCGTCGTACCTCTGCGGACAGCCGCTCATCGATGCGGAGCACCAGGAGCTTTTTAGCCTGATCAATTCCATGATGATTGCAATGCCCGAGAAAGGGGCAGATGAGTATGTGCTCCCATGGGTTGGCAAATTGATTGAGACCATCCAGATGCACTTTGCCAACGAAGAACTAGTGCTCCGCGCATCCGGCTACCCGGATGCAGAGTCTCACGCCCAGATTCATTGCCGGCTGGTGCAGCGGGCTTGCGAGTTACAGCGCCATTTTGAATTGCAACAGGATTGCACTGGCGAACTGGTTGGTTTCCTCATCCACGACGTGGTCGCCAGGCACATGCTCCGGGACGATCGCAAGTTCTTCCCCTGGTTGAAGGCAAAGCAACTTCATCAAGCTGCCTGAGTTCGTCCTGTATCGTCGCGGGCTCAGAGGCTATCGCCGAGGAATCGGCCTCGATGGTCAGGCCTTGAATCTCACGTCTTCACCGAAAGGGCCTATCCGGGCGTGCCGCCGCTACGTTTCAATACATCAACCTGGCCCGTTTGACCAGGGCGCCTTAGCGGGGCCTCGGCAGGTCGATGGGCAGGCGGGTTTTCCTGATTCTCAATCTGTGGCGAAGGTTTGCGGCGTCTTTCCAGGCGGTGACGAGGAGAGCTGCGTCCACGGAGCCGAGGCCGGTGGCGGGGTTATAGGTCGCTCCGGCGGCCGTGAAGCCCGGGACGCCCGGAACGGTGTTCGCGCCCGAAGGCGTGGCATGGAAGGCTGCGCCCACCACTGCGGCGAGGGGGTAGAGCGAGGGGTTGGCGTTTCCCTGCCTTGCTCCCCCCATGGATTCGACGACAAGGGCGAGGATTGCGGCAAAGGACGGCGTGGCGGCCGAGGTTCCAGAGACGATCCAGTCGCTGCCATTCTCATGGATGATGTAGCCGTCGTGGGCAGCTGCGGAGAAGGCAACGTCAGGCACGGCACGCATGCCGTTGGCCGCGGTGGCTCCACTGACAGCCTGTTGCCAGACGGGCTGAGGGTAGATCTCGCTGATGCCGCCGCCAGAGGCCCAGAGCCACGCGCCTCCGTTGGCTGCGCTCTCGTTCCAGACCTGTTCTGGAATATAGCCGAGAGCAGAGGCCTGGCTGGGGGAGTTGGTGGGGGACCAGTACTGGGCGGGGTTGGCGGCGTCGTTGAACTGGGTTCCGCCCACACAGGTTGACCAGGGTGAAGAGCAGAGGCCGTTGACCGCAGCTTGCGAGCCTGCGGTGTCAGAGCCCTGGTTGCAGCCGGCCGCGCCGGCATCGCCCGAGGCGACGACGGCGGTGATTCCCTGGGCGGCGGCCTGCTGCCAGAGGGTGTTGTAGAAAGCGAGTTCGGCTGCGCCCATCTCCTGCTCGCACCCGGCGTAGCTGAGGCTGACGATGGGGGCGAGGGCGTGGTTGACGATGTATTGGGCGCTCAGATCAACTCCATCCGTCACGGCTGTCGAGGCGGCGGCGACCAGGGTGACGGAGGCTGAGGGAGCGACCGCTCCGGCCCACTCGACGTCAAGGGTGGCCTCGTCCTGATCCCCCTGAACAAGGCCGGGATCGGGGCCGTTGAGGGTGACGGTGGGCGTGTTGGCAGTCAGTCCTGAGTTGGCGCGGAAGGCGGAGACGTCAGCGACGTTGATGTTGCTGCGGCCGGCGATGGCGATCGAGACGGCGGACCCTGTTGTGCCTTCACTGTAAAGCGGATTGAGGTCGTAGAGGACGGCGAAGTCGGCCGGGTAGAGAAAGTGGGAGCCGGCGAGGTTCCATTGCGGGCGCAAGGCGACGGCGCGGCGCGGGCCGATGGACGAAGCGCGGCGGAAGTCGTGGAGCGAGACGATGCCTTCGACCGACGAGGCGAGGCTTTGGGGAATCTGCGGGTCCTGGTCGTTGGCGAGGTGGTCGCGGCGGTTGACGCGATAGCGGTGAATCTCGGTGTGCAAGGCATCCGCGACTTGGGAGGCAGTTCCAGAGAACAGGATGAGGCGGTTGCCGGCAGGGATTTCGTCAATGGTGAATCCGTGAGAGCGGAGCCAGGTTTGGACGCGAGCAATGTCGGCGGGTGCTGCGCCGAAGCGGGTGCCAAATTCCGCGGGTGTGAGCCATTGATGGAAGAGCGGGGAGTTGGGGCTGTACTGCGCTTCGACGAAGGCGTCGAGAGCCGCCTGGCGGGCGGGTGAGGGTTTGAGCAGGAGCAGGATTCGCTCGAGGCGGGTGTCAGAGGCTGCGGGACCGAGGTCGAACTCGGGGCGGGCGAGGGGATGGGTGTTGCCGGGGAGCGTGACGGCGCGGGCCTCGTCGATAGCGGCGACGCGGGCGGGTTGCGGCTGGGCCGGAGACCGCAGGGCCGCTGCTGCCAGGAGGAGTGCTCCGGCAAGGGAGATGGATGAGCGGAGCAAGGTAGTTTTTCTGCCTTTCGAGGAGCGGGCGGAACCGGCTCGCCGCAGTCTTAGCTAAATCCAATGTAAGGGCGAACTCGGTGGTACTTTAGCTTGATTTATGAGTTTCTTTGGAGGAAAGCAAACCAAGGTACTCGGAGTGACTGAGAACGAGACAGTTTTCCCGGGATTGCTGCGATCCGTGGGCAACGGGGACGGGCGGGAAGCGGGGCAAAGTTCGATTTGCTCTGCCGCAGGCTATCAGGTGCGTTTGAGATCTCTTATCTGTGCGGGGTGGTGCGGGTGCGGAGGTAGACGGCTTCAAGAGCGTCGCAGGCGGAGCCGACGCCGTCCTCGTTTTGGAGGCGGTTGGCGACAAGCTGGGCGCGGCGGAAGAGAAGCGGATCGGCGAGCATGGCCTTGAGGCGGCGGGCCACGCGCTGCGGGGTGTAGTTGGCGCGGGTGATCATGCGGGCGACCTTGAGGCGGCGCATACGGCGGGCGTTGTCTGGCTGGTCATGGGAGTAGGGCATGATGAGCATGGGCTTGCCGGCGCGCAGGCATTGGGCGGTGGTTCCAACGCCGCCCTGATGGACAACCATCGAGGCACGGGAGAAGAGCGCGGAGTAGGGCGCGTATTCTGCAACGCAGATGTGGGGCGGCAGGGGCTGGCGGGGGCGGTTGCGCTGGTCAGAACCGATGAGCAGGACGGCGCGGATGCCGAGGCGGATGGCGGCGCGGGCTGAGAACTCATAGAAGTTTCCGGCGGCGAGGACGGCGGCGGAGCCAAGGGTAAAGACGACGGGGGGCTCGCCGGCGGCTAGAAACTCTTCAAGATGGGGCGGCAGGGCGGCATTGCCGGCGTCGGCATCGTAGTAGCAGAAGCCGGTGATGAGGGAGTTGGGGGGCCAGTCTCTCTGCTCGACGCCGAGGACGCGGGAGAAGAGCGCGAGAACGAGGTAGGGCGAGTGCTTGGCGTCAAAGAGTGGGTTGGGACCGCGGGAGAGGCCGAGCTCGCGGCGCAGGGCGTAGATGGGTTCAGGCCACTTGCGGCTGACAAAGCGCACCAGCCGGCGGATCACGCGGCCGAAGCCGGGAACGGTTTTGTCGGCGCGGGCAAGGCGCGGATACATGGGGAGGACGGGAGGATCGAAAGCGGAGAAGAACGAGATGGGGGCAAGAACGTAGCTGGCCCAGGGAATTCCGGTGGTTTCAGCAACCAGCGGGCCGGCGTAGTTCAGCTCGCCGAGCAGCAGCAGGTCAGCGCGCTCGGGCTGTGTGGCGGCGTCGAGCAGGTCGTCGTATGTTTGGCGGAGAGAGGGAAAGAGGAAATCGCGAAGGCCGGTTTCGGTCCCCTTTTTTACGTCGTAGACCATCTCGACGAGGATGGAGTTGGTGGGGTCGATATCGGGGCGGACGGCGTGGAATTCCAGGCCGAGAGGGCGAATTTTGGACTCGTAGACAGCGGGCAGAGCCATGACGGGGACGTGGCCGCGGCGCTTCAGTTCAAGGGCGATAGCGATAAGGGGGTTGGTGTCACCGTAGGTGCCGATGTTGGAGAGAACAATGCGCAAAGGGGGGTCCCCTGGGAGCAATAAGCCCCACGCTTTGAGGGTAATGCATGAGGGGGCCTGGATTGATGCTTCCGGTTAAGGGCGGGTTAATTTGGGCGCTGGGGGAATTGCTGGATCGGGCCAGAGTGCAACGCGGGCGCCGGAAATTACGTCAAACCAACCAGACCAAGCCAACAGAACTCGACGGTATGTTGGAAGTGGCAGAGTTGTCACGGCAGGGCCAGACCTGGAGTTGCAACCAGGATTGAGCCGCCTGCCGTGCGGGAAGTGGATCGGCTGAACCGCCGGCGCGGGCCGGTTCGCCCTAACTGATGGCTGATATTCTTGCCTGTTCGTCATGGAAATGGAGATTGCAATGCGAAAGATGCGCAGCACACTGATTTTGAACTCGATGGTTTTGGCTCTGATTTTTGCTTGCGGCATTCTTGCCGCTCCTGGACTCTTGGGCGCACAGCAGCCCTACAAAGTGATCGACCACTGGAAAGTGGGCGGCGATGGCGGGTGGGATTACCTGGTGGCGGACTCGGGAGCGCATCGGCTCTATCTGACGCGTGGACCGCAGGTGCAGGTAGTGGATACCCTAACCGGGAAGCTGGTGGGCGCGATTGCCGGGCTGCACGGGACGCACGGCGTGGCGCTGGATACGGCGGGGAAGTTTGGCTACATCTCCGATGGCGGCGGGAACGCGGTGGTGGTATTTGATCGAGCGACTCTGGCTTCGGTGGCCACGATCCCGGTCGGGCAGAATCCGGACGGAATTCTGTTTGAGCCGGCGACGCAGACAGTGTGGGCATTTAACGGGCGCAGCAAGGATGCGACGGTGATCGACGCGGCGACACGGAAGGTGGTTGCGACGATCCCCCTGCCGGGCAAGCCGGAGTTTCCGGTGGCGGATGGGCAGGGGACGGTGTACGACAACATCGAGGACAAAAACGAGATCGTGCGGCTGGACGCGCACACGAACAAGCTGACAGCCGAGTGGCCGCTGGCGAGTTGCGAAAGCCCCAGCGGGTTGGCGCTGGATACGGTTGGCGGACGGCTGTTCCCGGTCTGCGACGGCAAGCACATGGGCGTGGTAGACACGAAGACGGGCAAGACGGTTGCAACGCCCGCGATTGGGGACGGACCGGACGCCGCGGGCTGGGATGCGAAGGACAAGCTGGCGTTTGCCTCGAGCGGGGATGGAGTTCTCTCGGTGGTGGATGCGGGGACCGCGAATTACAAGACGATCGAGAGCCTGCCGACGCAGCGCAGCGCGCGGACGATGGCGTATGACGCGGCGGCGGATCGCATTTATACGGTAGCGGCGGAGTTTGGGCCGCGGCCGGCGGCGACACCGGAGAATCCGCGGCCACGGCCAACGATGGTGCCGGGGACGTTTACGGTGATTGTGATTGGGCGGTAAGATCTCGGTCAGGAATTGAGCTTGCCGGGTCTGCGCCGCCGCGGCGGAGAGAACCGGCAAGCTTGTTTCGTCTCGTGCTGATTCGTGCGATTCTAATAAAGCCATGAAGATATTGCTGGGGATTGTTGCCGTGGCGGTTGTGGTTGCCTCGCTGATTGCCGACTACAAGTGGCGGCAATGGGTGGCGAAGCAAAAACGCGACCGGCAGTAAGGGTAGAGCATTCTCTGGTTTTTATACCGTTACAATCTAGGTGAGGGAGCCGTCCAATCACTATGTCAGGAATTTTTGCCTTTGCCCCCCGTGTCTCCGGCGGCAGCCGCCGGAGCGGTTTGATTTTGAGCCTTGCGGCAGCCGCGCTGTTTTTGGCTGGCGCAAGTTTAGCGCAGGCGCAGTTTGGCGCGCCGCCCACAACGCCGGTTCACGACCCCTCGGCTCTGCGGCCGCCGGCAGGCGCGCGGGTGGCGCTGGTGGAGTTTGAGGATATGGAGTGCCCGGATTGCGCGCGGGCCAATCCGCTGCTGAAAGAGGCAGCGGCGAAGTACCACATTCCGTGGGTGCGGCACGACTTTCCGCTGCCCATGCATAGCTGGAGCTTTAATGCGGCGGTCAATGCGCGCTGGTTTGACACCAGGAGCAAGGCGCTGGGCGACGAGTACCGCGACGCGGTGTTTGACAACCAGATCTCGATCTACAATCCCGGCGCGCTGCGGCAGTTTTCAGACAAGTTTGCCAGCGAGCATGGGCAGGCGCTGCCGTTTGCCGTGGACCCGGACGGGAAGCTGACGGCGCTGGTAAAGGCCGACTACGCGCTGGGGCAGCGGATCGGGATTGAACATACGCCGACGATCTGGGTGGTGACGGCGAACAGCAAGGGCGCGCCGTTTGTTGAGGTCGTGGACCGCACCAAGCTGTACCAGCTGATAGACCAGGCGCTGGCGGATACGGCAGCGAGCAAGCCGACGGTGCATAAGGCGGCCGGCAAGTAAACAGGTTCAGGTTTGGAAAAGAGACGGCGCATCCGGATGGGATGCGCCGTTTTTTTGTGTTGGGCGGTTCGCGGAAGGCTGGCCGACTCGATACCGCTGGGCAGGGATCATTCGACGCCAAAGTCGAGCAGGATCACGTTTCCCTCGGTTCCTTTTCCGGCGCCCATGCCCCCGATGAAATAGAAGAAGCAGTATTCCCCGGGCTCAAGCTGTTGGTCGGGCAGGACACGGAAGTAACCGGGGCCTTTGGTCTCGCTCTTGAAGAACCGCATGGCCTTTGGGTCGGTTCCAATAATCGGCCGCGAGAACATGTTGGCTGCCTTGGCGTAGAGAAAGCGGCGGCCTTCTACCCCGTAGATGGATTGCGGATCCATCTTGATGAGTTGCAGCTGGTTGGGGTTGTCGACGGTCATGTCCACTTTTTCTTCCTGGGGTGCATACATATAAAAGACGGGTTGGCGGTCAGCAGCACGAATGGAGGCGGCAGGCCTGGGCACAAAAGCAAAGAGCGCGGTCCCTAAAAATCCCGTCATCTTGGATCTCGATGTCTGGGGAACAGTTTTTTCGAGCTTGACCATCTTGCGTTTTCCGTTCCTGTCCTCGGTATAGAGGTAGACACCAGGGGTGTGTGAGGTGTCAGGATCGTTTGGGTCTGCGACCCTTGCCACGGGTGCATCCTCATGTACGACCGGGGCCGCCACCGGGACAGGGTCCGGTGATCCTCCCAGGGAAGAGTCCAATTCGTGCATGATCCTGGGAGTGGCCCCGGCGGTGGCGAGGTTCACGAGATCCTGCGAAGTGAGGCTGATCTTGATGTTCTGTTTGCGAATCATGTCAACAATGATGCCTTCAGCAACCTTTGCGTTGAGAAGCTTGATTACGTCACTGACGCCGAAGGGAGGTGGCAAATCGGGAGCTGTCTTGGCAGCGGCCTGGGCTTTTGCCTTGGTGGAGGCGCCGGTCCCTGCGTGAGCTGTTTTCTGAGCGGGTTTTGTTTGTGCAGGTGCTGTTTGCGGAGGTGCTGTTTGAGCAGGGCCCGGCTGAGCCGGTGCGGATTGAACCAAAGCGGCAGAGGCCAGAATGAATGCTAAGAGCATATTTTTCCTTTCAACACCGGCCTTGGCGGCTACGGTGACGGTACTTCCCACAGTTCGAGATAGCCGCCGCGGAAAGCCAATGCGACGAGACGCCCATCGACCATGAAAGAGAGCGAGACGACCTCCATTCCGGGCTTGGTCTCAGTTGACTTTGTCTCCGAGGCATCCTGGATATTCCAGGAACGGAAGGTTCTGTCGGGGCTAGTGGAGGCGAGCGTGGAGCCATCACGACTAAAGGCGACGAACGCGACGGCGGCGGCGTGCCCGGTAAGCACGGCGGGCGGTCCGGACCTGGTTACGTCCCTGATCTCAATGGTTCCGTTGTCAGAACCGACGGCCAAATGCGTTCCATCCGGCGAAAAATTGAGACTGGTGACCTTTCCTGAGGCCGCAAAATCGCCGCCATTTTGCGGCGCGGTCCAATTCCATACGCGCACGGCTGAGCCAGGTCCGAACCACGCAATGGAGGTGGACTTTGGATCTGGCCGGAAGACAATACCTGAGACGGGAGAGGATTCAGGAGTACGAGCGACTAACTGCCTTTCCCGTACGCTCCAAACCCGGACAGATTTGTCGGTGCTTGCGGTTGCAAGAAACTCTCTATCCGCACTAAATGAGATTGCATTGACTACCTTGAGCCCCTTATCGCGCAGTTGCCAGCCGGTCGATGTGGCTATTTCCCAAATCCAAAGGGACTGGTCCTCAGCGCCGGCGGCGACCAACTTGGAGTCCGGACTGAGCGCCAGGCAGCGTACCGGTTTGACTGGCCCGGTCAATTCCGCCACCTTGGCGCCGGTAGCAACGTTCCAAACCCCGACGCCGGTTTCATTGGCTGCCGCTACCAACTGGGCGTCTGCACTGATTGCGGGCAGGTGCGTTCCAGCCAGAGGCGCGCTCAAGTCAGCTACGCGGATTACCTGATTGGGAACCCGTGGCCGGGCGACTCTTGCGACGGGCGCAGGGGGCGGGACGCTGAGAGCTCTCCCGATGGCGAAGTCGCCGGGAGCGCCCTGCACGTCAAATGGGATCTGGAACTTGCCCGAATCGAGGCTGCGTTCGCTCATGCGATCTTCAACGTATTTTTTTAGATCGTTCCATGAGATCAGGCCATCTTTTTCAGCTGCGGCTCCGCTGAGGCCGGCGAGGAGGTAGTAGGTAAAGACTCCCTGGCCAAGCTGTTCGTCTTCGCGGCTGACCTGGCCTTTCTTGGTTGAGAAGAGGAAGGCGGTGTGCCCGGCCGGATTAAATTCGGCGATGGATTGGGGAGCAGCCGCAACGCCCTTTGCTTTCTCGGGGTCGTCGCGACAGGCGTCGATCATGGCAACCTGTTCGCGCACGTTAATGTCTTCGAGTAACTCGCTCACTTCGGCGACAGCGAGCCCCTGGCTGTCAAGCGCCTGGGCCTGCGTTCCATAGGTTGCCAGATAGTTCTTGCCATTCACGGCGTAGCCATGGCCGCTGTAGTAGAACAGGAACGAGCCAGTTCCGTCACTGCTTGCCAGGCCGGTGGCGTAATTCTTCAAATCTCCGCGAATTCTGGAGGCTGTGGCTTCGCTGTCTAACCTGCGGACGACGGTGTAGCCCTGCTGGCGGAGCACCCGGTCTAACTGGGTCACATCTTTGATGGGATATTGGAGGCGGGGAAAGCCGGTTCCTTCGGGGTCGTATTCACTGATGCCGACGAGATAGGCGATCTTTGGCCCTTTGGAGAGGAGGGCTGCCAAGTCTGAACGGCTGAGTGTCTGAATCTGGATCGAGGAGCCACCTGTGTTGTTTGGGTCGACGGGCGGCTCCTGCGCCGCCAGACCGGAGCAGGCGAGGCAAGTGCACCCGCAAAGGATTGAGGCAACCAGATTGAGACCCATATCAGGTATCCCTTCTTTCGGCAGCGAGGGCGATCCGGCGCCATTCCAAGACCTTGTCTGCAGAGACGTGCAGCAGAAGGAAGACCACGGGGATCAGGAAGTCAAAATAAATGCCGAGGTTCTGAAGGAGGAAGTAGCCCACCGAAATGAAAAGCAGTGAAGCGCAAACAACAATGGCGAGTTTGATCCATGCATTCATGTCGATAGCAAAAACAAAGGCCATCGACAACAACACCAGAATCTCTCCGGCGTATGCAAAGGCCTCATGGGCAGGCCAAACGAAGTTCCCACCCAGGATCGCTTCAGCATAATTTGCATGGACAAACACACCGGAAATGGGGCCGACGGGAGTTGGGTGCGAATCGTTGAGTTGACCTGTTTTCCAACCCAGCTTGTGGTAGTTCGATCCAATAAATACGAGTTTCCCTCCGACCTGATCCTGCAAGGAAACAGTGTCGAGGCTCATTACAGTTGCCGCATTCATTTGAGGGAATTCGGCAGGATCGAGATATCCGCCGAAGGGAAAAATATTGAGATGTTTGATCCGTTTAACGGCATCGGGCTTATAGGCACGAACGGCTGCCAAGGCAAACGAATCAAGAGACTGATCCCCTGCCACATGGATGTCGAGGGGCACCGCGCGTGCGTCGTTGGGAAGCGCAATATAGCCGGTGAAATAGAAGCGTGGCGGGAACGCGGCATCGGAGTAAATATCGGACTCCCTAACGAGTGACCTAGCCGGCCCGGATCCGATTGTAGCCGGCAGGACCACGGCATGGTGGCCAGCGCACGCATGGTTGACGGCCGCAATCAGTTCATCATCCTCCTGCTGATATGCCGGTGTTTCACGGGGCTTGCCGTCGGGAACTGGAGATCGCAGATCGAAGTCGACGGCAACTACAATTGCCTGTGCGTCAGCCAGTTTGGCGATAAGGCGCGCCAGTAAGTCACGCCGAATCGGGGATCGCCGATTGAAGTCACCCTTCCAGTAGTCATCATCATCCACAGTCACGACGAAAGTGTGCTGAACAAATTGCCGATGCCAATTGGTCTTTTGCATCAGTCCGTAGAGCGAGATCCGAGCTTCAAGCCAGGCATCATGCGTGCTTACATACTGGCCAGCGCCAACTCCGAGCAGGGTAAGCAGAATCGCTCCGGCCCAGTAGAGAGCCGACTTGGACTTGAGAATGCGGATGATGCTGGACATGCGAGCGGTTGCATTCCTTCCCGGATCAGATTGAAGGCTGGATTGATGATCTCGCATTATAGGACACGTCCGAATCATAGTCCAGCTATAAGGAAGGGCAGTGCTGCGGACGGAAGAAAGGGCTAGATCCAAGTGACTTCGTGAGTGCGAGAATGTGGCAACCAGTTGATGGCTATCGAGATGGGGCTCAATAGCTTGGGGTTCTTCGTTCAGATTTGATGAGAGCTCAACTTTGCCGAGTTCACTGAGGGGAAGTCGCGCTCAGCTCCGGCTCACGGACCGGGGGCGGGCAGGCCTCTCCAGTGCGCGATCGATCATGCGAGAATTGCGTCGCGAAGGATTGGTGTCGATGGGGCTTGTGGTTCTTCTATGCGCTGGGCTGAATTTATGGCAGATCAGTCGCCGGTTTGGATCTGGACGAGGGCGGGCTCTTCAGAGGCTTGACCGGGGGAGATGGTGGAGGTTTGCGGGGCGCGCCAGTGGTCAATGTAGCTGATTTTGTGGACGCAGCCGATGGTGCAGTTCGGCGAGCAGGATTTGCCGGTGAGGAATTCGCGTTTTACGTCGGCGGTGGTGTAGCTGGAGAGAGGCACGCCGGGATAGCCGCGCTGCTGAGAGCAGTAGTGGACCAGGCCGTCTTCGCAGATGTAGAGGTAGCGGGAGCCGGCGCGGCAACGCCAATCGTTGGGGCGGCCTTCGGCGATCGCTTCCTGAAAGTGGTCGAACCGCGAGTAGTTGACCTTGCGGCGATGGTTCATCTCGTAGTAGACCTTGGCCTCGTTGTCTTTGAGAGGCTTGAGCTGGCCGCTGCCGTCGTGGATGATGCCGATCGTCGAGGTAAAGCCGAGGCCGATGGCGCGGCGGCCGATGACGAGGGCGTCGTTGGGATCGCGGAAACCTCCGCCGACGACCGAGTTGATGTTGATGTGGAACTCGGCGTACTGCGACAGCATCTCGAGTTTTTTGTCGAGAACCTTGAGGCTCTTCTTGGAGACTTCGTCGGGGTCGAGATTGTCGATGGAGATTTGCATGTGGTCGAGGCCGGCCTGGTTGAGGCGCTCGATGCGCTCGATGTTGAGCAAGTAGCCGTTGGTGATCATGCCGGCGATGGCGCCGGTTTTGCGGATGCGGCGGATGATGTCGTCGAGGTGGGGATGAGTGAGGGGCTCGCCGCCGGAGATGCCGACCATGGCAGTGCCGAGGCGGCCGAGATGATCGATGCGGCGGAGCATCTCGTCCAGGGGCACGGGCTCAGAGACTTTGTCGTACTCGTTGCAGTAGCCGCAGGAGAGATTGCAGAAGCGGGCGGGGACGATCTGGGCGAGGACAGGGTGGCCGGTCGTGGCCAGGGCGCGGGCCACCATGGAGAGCTCGCGCACCTTGCGAGTGGCGGCAATCCAGCGGCCGTGGGGTGTCGATCTGCGGGGAATTGGCATCTCTTCTATTGAAACACAGGGGTGGGGCAGGGATCAGGGATCACTCGGTGGGGTTTGGGGGCGGGGTGGCATTCCGCGCCATGAAGCGTGCTTTCCGGCTGGGCGCTATCCGACGGCTGGGCGAGGTCAAATTGCTGAATAGCTCGATTGGGGGCAATACCAGCGTGGTTTCCGGCTTCGGTGGCTCTCGTTCGATTCTGCTTGGGTGCATGGAATGGTTCAGATTCGCAGGAACCCTCGAAGAGGGCCAATGCTTTGATATACGATGCTTCAGATGAGCGATACCGCACCAAATCCGAAGCCTGAGTTGTTCTTTGGTCTCGTCGGTGCCGTAGGCACTGATCTGGATAGGGTTGTTTCGGCTCTTACCAAGGCGCTGGGTGCGGCTGAATACCGGACGGAGACGATCAGGCTTTCAGAATTGCTGCGGGCCGTAGAGAAATACAAAGACCTCCCGGTTAAATACGCAGATGAGTACATTAACGAGCACATGTCCGTTGGCGACGACTTCAGGCGCATCACGGAACTCCGGGAGGCGGTCGCCCTGCTTGGCGTTAGCAAAGTAAGAAGTTTCCGCGAATCACATGGGAAAGGCGAGGTCCCCAACCAAGTTTACATTTTTCGCTCACTTAAGAATCCGGGAGAAATTGAAGCTCTGCGGGCGATTTATGGGTCGTCTTTCTATTTGATCGCTGCATATACAAAGCTCGAAGAGAGGCGCATTTCTCTGGCTAAGCGTATCGCACGTACCAGAAATATTTATCCTTATGACCGGCATTTCGCGGTAACCGACCAGCTAATCGATCGGGATCAGGAAGAGGTTGGCAACAAGAGTGGTCAAAACACCCGTGACAGCTTCCATCGCGCGGATTTCTTCGTGGATACGGGTGAGCCCGAAAAGCTTGAGAAATCCATTTTCAGGTTCGTCGAGTTGCTGCTCGGACATCCTTTCCACACGCCGACTCGTGAGGAGTATGGCATGTTTCACGCGCAAGCGTCCGCCTTGCGATCAGCAGAGCTAGGACGTCAGGTGGGGGCGGCAATTGCGACCCCGGATGGGGACATCATTGCGGTTGGCTGCAACGAAGTTCCAAAAGCGGGCGGGGGCCTCTATTGGTTCGAGGACACACCCGACAAACGAGAGTTCCGATCGGGAATAGATGGAATTGAGGAGCAGAAGAGAAACCTGATCGCAGAAACCCTCCGAATCTTGAAGGAGAGGGGTTGGTTGGAGCCGGGAAAATCGGTTCTAACCACCGACCAGTTGGTTTCGCTGGCTATTGATCCAGAGAATCCGGTTCTTACAAAGGACTCCAAAATCCGAAGTCTGATCGAATTCGGAAGGGCGGTGCATGGCGAGATGGCGGCGTTAACGGATGCTGCAAAAAGAGGCGTTTCGGTGGATGAATCCATCATGTTCGTGACGACCTTCCCGTGCCACCTCTGTGCAAGGCATATCGTTGCTGCTGGAATTTCCACCGTGATCTACATTGAGCCCTATGCCAAGAGCCTGGCTGCGGAACTGTACCCAGATTCAATATCGGTTGACGGTGAGAAGCTGAAGGGCAAGCAGATCCCTTTCGTTCCATTCGTTGGAATCTCGCCCAGGCAATACATGGATCTATTCGCTCACGTAAAACGTAAGAATGCGGACGGAACAATTGTTTCGTATTCGGCAAAACTAGCAATGCCGAAATTTTCACAGGCTCCATCGGTATACTTGGAGAACGAAGTTCTGGCAGTCAACAGATTGCATGTAAAGATGAAAAAGAAAGGTCTTGCTGGGGAGGGGAAAGATGGCGGAATGGCTGAAAAGAGTGATGGAAGAGGCGGACAGACAGCTCAGTGAACTTCCAGAATGGAAGAAGGTGTCTGCCGAACAATTCCTTAGTTCCTCGCCCAAAGAAGAAGAACGCCCGTCGACGACAATTCGCGAGCCCTACCATCGAGAGGGAAGACTGCGGTAGCCTTCTTTCTGCCAATCGCCGTTGAGACCGTCATGCAGGTCTGTCTGCCTCTCAATGGCAGCACCAGTCCCAGGATTTCGTTTGAGACCAGGCATCCTAGTGATCTCCCGCTGGAAATGCATTAAAGCTTGCCTATCTTCCCGAGCCGGTCCGCCGTTCCGCTTCCATGAGGTTTGTCAGGATGTCATTGATGCGGGTGAGGTGACCTTCGCCTTTGGAGCGGAGCCAGGCCAGGACCTTAGGGTCGAGGCGGACGCTTACCGGCACCTTTCGCCTCACCTCGCGGAGGCGCACCATCCGGGCAAGTTGGTCGGCGGTGAACCGCGGAATGTCTTCGAAATCCGCTTCGGGCAGGTCGCGAGCCGCAGCCTGCGCCTCGCTTGCCTTGCGGACCGCTTTCATCTCTGATTCAGTCCATGCTCTGCGCTTGATATCTTCGGAGTTCATTGTTTTCAGCCCTGCGGGCCGAGATGATCCGGATGATTTCTTCGCCATCGCAGTCCTCCCTGTACGCATGGACCACCAGGAGCACGGCAGCGGTCCCCGGCTCGATAGAGACAGCGCCGAGCCCATGCCAACGCTGCTCGCCGGAATCGTCGACGCGGTCAGGGCCGATGAGACAGTGCTCGTCCTCAAAGACAAGAGCCGCGAGTTCAAATGAGATTCCACCGTGCTTGCGCTGGTTTTGCCGGTTCTTGCGTTGGCCCCATTCGTAGCGCACTGTGTATATACATACCGTACCACAAAAAGGGGCGCATGCCGGAATGCGGCGGCGCCCCTTTTTGTGGTGAGGTTGCGACGATTCTCAGGCGTGGCCGGTCAGGCCCTGGGTCTTCAACTGTTCCAACTGGCGTTTCAGTTGTTCCATTTGCTGGTGGAGTTCCTGCAACTGCTGGGGACTGAGTCTGAAGTCTTCCGACTTGAAGGTTTTGCGGAACTCTTCCATTTGCTGTTTAAGCTGGTCGAGCTGCTTCTGGTCTAGCTTGAAGTCATCGGCCTTGATGCGGTCGCGGAGGGCTTCGGCCTGACTGCGGAGTTGGTCTGTGAACTCCGGGTCAAGTTGGGGAGCCAGATCGGAAGACAGATCGGCGACCAGGGGGCAGTCGGTGGAGGGCAAGAACTGTTCGAGTTGGAGCTCGCCGTGGCGTTTGGAGTCGACCTGGAGGGTAAGGGTCTGCTGTTTTCTGTCGCGCAAGACGGTGACCTGGACGGGCTTGCCCTGGTTGGAGCGGAGGGAGCGGTCCCAGTCGGCGAGGGTAGAGATAGGGTCGGCGCCGACCTTGAGGATGACGTCAAAGGCCTTGAGTCCGGCGGAGGCGGCCTGGCTCTTGCTGGCGACCTGCTTGATCATGACGCCGCTGGGTACGCCGAGATAGTCGGCCATCTGCGAGGTGAGGGGCTCAACCATGGCGCCGACGTTGAGGCTGCTGCCGAACAGAGGCATGTGGAAGCCGCCCGGCAGAGCGGTGTCACCGCCGGAGAGGATGCCCATGCCAGGGGCGGAGGAGAAGACATCGCTGCTGGAGCCGATCCGGTTCCAGATGTCGTGCTCCATGGCTTGGCGATCGGCGAGCTCGACGTTGAGGGTTTGCAGGCTGCCCTCGCGAGAAATTTCAAGCGCGACCTTGCGGCCGGCAGGGATTTCCCGAAGCATGCGGCGAAGCTGCTCAGCGCCCTCGACGGGCTGGCCGTTGAGCTGGAGGACGACGTCGTTGACCTTGAGGCCTATGTGGCCTGCGGGGGCGTCGTGATCAATCAGGGTGATGACCGCGCCACGGACCTCTTTGAGCTTGAAGGCCTGCGCCTTCTCCTGATCGACATCGGCCACGTCAACGCCAAGATAGCCCTGAGACCCGGAGTGAACCAGGAGGGGGTGGGGCTCCTGAAGGAGGTCGACGATATCGCGGGACTGGGCCTGGGCCCCGTGGGGCAACAGCGCAAGGCCGCCACCGAGAATGGTCACCATGGCAAGAGCGAAATTCCAATACAAATTCAAGGGGCGCTTCATTGTTGCTTCTCCATCGATTGCGGGCCGGAGGCTCCTGGGATTTACGGCTCAGTGAGAGCGGCCTGGGATGTTTCCGGACCCGCATTCTGGTAGTTCGACGACGCGGTGGGCGGAAGGTGAGACACAGCTATTGAATCTCCGGTACGCGGTTCAAAACCTGGCGCGAAACGGTACGAATCTGCGGATTCTGGTCCGAAGTGGAAACGGTGTGAAGTACCTGGCGAACGCTCGTGTCGGCCTCGACCGGCTCCAGCGTGTTCATGGCGGCGATGCGAATGCGCGGGTCAGCGTCGTACATGAGGGCTTCAAGCACGGCGTCGCGGACGCGTACGTCCTGAGAGACATAGGAGGAGAGGCCTTCAAGGGCTTTGAGGCGGACGCCGGCGTTTTTGTCGTAGCGAAGGGCGACCATCAGGGCGTCGCGGATGCCGGCGGCCTGGCAACTGTGGCCGGCGCTGCACTCGGCGGCCATGAGGCCGACGGAGTCGTCGCGAACGCCGATGGAGGCGGAGTTCTGGCTGGCGAGCATAAGCAACTGGCGGATGGCGGGATCGTCAAGCGAGCCCTGGACGCGCTGGGGAACCATCTGGTTGTAGCTGACTTCGACGATCTCGCTGTTGGGCTGGCGGACGATGCTGGAGATGTTGGCGATTTCAGCGGGGGCGGCCTGGGCCAACTGCTGCGCTGAGGCGGCGGTGGCCAGGGAGGCCACGCGGGCGGCACGGGACTGCGCGACCTGATAGCCGCCAAGGCAGCCCGCGCCGGCGCCGATGAGCAGCAGGAGGCAGGCGGCGACGGGAGCGGCCTGCATGCCTGCAAAGTTGTTGACGATGCGCTGGCCGAGGCGCTCATACCAGCGCCGCGGCGGCAGGGCGTCAAGGGCTTCTTCAAGCCGGATGCGGGAGCGGGCGATCAGGTTGGGGTCAGGATCCTGGACGGGGTAGGCGTCAACAAGGACCTTGAGGGCCTGCAACTGCCTGCGTTCGGATTCGCAATCGGGGCAGCCGGTCATATGGCGCTCCAGTTCATGAACCATTTCGTCGGGCAACTCAGCGTAAGCTGCAGCCACGATTCGCTCGTGGGCAAGATCGCAATTCATGGTTTACGTCCTTCCAGCCTCAAAAGGTGCTGCTTTTCGGCCCCGAAGATCCGGCATCCCGTTTGGGGATTGCCCGGGGAAAAATCAACGCAATTCCGCCAGTTGAAGTCTCAGTTTCTTGGTGGCCCGGAAAAGGGTATTCTTGGCGGTCTCTTCCGTGGTGTTGAGCATCTCTCCGATCGTGCGCAGGCGGAGCCCCTGGTAGTGCTTCAGTTCAAAGACCATGCGCTCGCGGGGAGTGAGCTTGGTGAGCGCTTCCTGAATCTGCTGGCCGAGGACCTTGCGATCAAGCTCCTTGGCGGGATTGGAGAATGACCGATCATCTGAGACGGAGGCGAGCAGGTCAATCTCGTCGCCGGAGCGGTCAAGGACCACGGCGTGGTCTTCGCGGCGGGTCTTCTTGCGGCGAAGCTGGTCAAGGCAGAGATTGGTGACGATCCGGTAGATCCATGTGTAGAAAGAGCACTCAAAGCGGAAGTTGCCGATGTAGCGGTAGGCCTTGAGAAAGGCTTCCTGGTAGATGTCTTCCGCGTCGTGCTCGCTGCCGGTGAGGTGGAGTGCGAGGCGCAGAACCTGCTGCTCGTATTGACGGACCAGGGTGTCAAAGGCGGCGCGGTTGCCGGCCTGGGCTTCGCGGATAAGTTCCATCTCAGGGGCGCGAGCCTGAAGGCGCTCCTGGGCTTTGGCTCGTTCGCGGTCGGTGGTGCTGATGGGAGAGGAAGCAGCCATACCTGGGGAGGATTGTACCCTCCGGGCAGGGGGCCAGCCTAAAGCTGCCGGAATCGGGGCCGGAAAAGAGGGGTGGACCGCCGCGTCGGTTGCCATGGATCTTCACTCCGGTAGGTAGATCTTGCCGCACTGGAGTAGACGGGGCGGGGGTTGAAATGTGAGCGGGGAAACCGAGATTGATTGGCGTGTGGAGTGATGAGCAGGGTCGGCCGGTACACTGGGAGGCAATGAGCGGAAATCTGTTTGGCGATGCGGGTGCGGGAGCGGCGGGCGCGTGGTTTACGGCGCACTGCGATGGGGGGTCGCGGGGGAATCCCGGGCCTTCAGGATACGGCGCGGTGATTGAGGACGCCGAGGGGCGAACAGTGGCGCGGCTGAGCGAGTTTCTGGGCGTGCAGACGAACAACTTTGCCGAGTACTCGGGGCTGCTGGCGGTGTTGCGCTGGGCGCTTGAGAATGGGGCGGGGCGGGTGAGGGTGGTATCGGACTCCGAGCTGATGGTGAAGCAGATGCAGGGCAAGTACAAGGTGGCGAGCCCGGTGTTGCGTCCGCTGTTTGAGGAGGCGCGAAAGCTGTCGCGGCGGCTCGATGGGTTTGAGATGCGGCATACGCTGCGGGGCGGGAACAAGGAAGCGGACGCCCTGGCGAATGAGGCGATGGATCGTGGGATGGGGAAAGGCAGGGATCAGGGAACAGGGAACAGGGAACAGGCGCGGCCTTATGGGAAGCTGGAGACGACTCCGATTGCGCGGCCGGTGGTGCCGGCGGCCAAGCCGGCGCGGCAGATCCTGGAAGGGTATGTGAAGGACGGGGTGGTGCACCTGCTGGAGGGGGAGCTGCCGGATGGGATTTTTGTGAAGGTGATTCGGGAGTAGGCGGGCTGGGATTCGCGATATTCCAGGTCTCAAAATCGAACCTGGGGCACCCGGTCAATCATCGGTCGGCTGCGTAACCGATCGATGTCGCGATCCATCAAGAGGGTGGAGTGATGATTGCAAGATGGCCCGAGGGGTAAGGAGTGGGCAGGCTTTTCCTAATTTTGTTGCTGGCGGGGATGGGGTTGATGGCGCAGGCGGCTACGCGGGTGAGCTCGGCGCAGGCGGAGGAGGTTTTGCGCTCGGCGCAGGGATTGCCTGATGGGAAGGCGGCGGAGAAGATAGCCGGCCTGGCGCTGACGGAGCGGGTGAGTACGGCGCGGCTGGTGCGGTGGGAGACTGAGTTCAAGGGCGAGCAGAGCCGGACGGCGCTGCTTGCGATGGCGGATGCGTCGGCATTTCTGGATTTGCCGGTGGAGGAGATTCCGGCGCTGGTCAAGCCGGAGGCGGCGGCGCGGCGGGCGATTCTGGCGAGCGCGGTGGGGTATGTGAATACGACAATTCACAAGCTCCCGAATTTTTCGGCGCGGCGGACTACGACGCATTTCGATAATGTTCCTGCGAATCAGCGTGAGTACAAGCAATATCTTTCAGCACGAATGGATGGTTTTTTGGAGACGGCGGTAGCGAGCGTGCCTCCAAAAGCGGAGGCGGAGCCGCTACGAGCGGGCGATACGTCAAGCATGGTGGTGGCGTACCGGGATGGGCAGGAGGTGGCGGATGCGCGGGCCAGGAAGGCTGCGCCGCCGATGGCGGGGCTGACCACTTCAGGCGAGTTTGGGCCGATTCTGTCGATTGTGGTGGGGGATGCGCTGAAGGGTGAGATGTTCTGGGACCACTGGGAGCAAGGGGCGAGTGGGGCGATGGCGGTGTTTCGCTATGCAGTGCCGAAGGAGCAGTCGCATTACACGGTTTTGGGTGCGGACGGGAAGGCGCGGTTTCCGGCGTACCACGGGCAGATTGCAGTGGACCCGAAGGATGGAACGATTTTGCGGGTGACGGTGGTTTCGGAGCTGGATGCTGCGGAGCGGGCGGAGACGGCGATCCTGGTGGAGTATGGGCCGGTGGCGATTGGTGGGGCGACCTATACGTGCCCGGTGCGCGGGGTGGCTTTCTCGCAGGTGCCGAATGCGGCGGCAGAGGCGTATTACGGCGTGACGAATGGAAAGGTGCGGGGCGCTCAGGTGACGATTCCACCGGAGACGTTTGTGAACGACGTTTCGTTCACGGAGTATCACGTGTTCAAGGCGGATGTGCGGGTGGTGCCTTGAGGGGACGTTGATCCAACTGTTGCCGAGATCCCTTCCCTCAGGCCTTACGCCCCAGGTCATTGCGCCAGGCGTGGCCTGAGCGCTCTAAGAGGTGGTCGCTGCACTCGGGGCCCCAGGAGCCGGCGAAGTAGTTGGGGAAGACCTCCGGCTGTTTGGCGGCCCAGGCCTGGAGGATGGGGGTGTAGAGGGCCCAGTTGATTTCGACGCCGTCACGGTGGGAGAAGAGGGTCTGGTCACCGAGCATGGCATCGAGCAGGAGGCGCTCGTAGCCGTTGGCGCTGGATTTGCCGAAGGCGGCGGCATAGTCAAAGTCCATGTTGACGGGGCAGACATCCATGTTGGGAGTGGTGGGCACCTTGGCGCCGAAGCGGAGGGCGATGCCTTCGTCGGGCTGGATGCGGATGGTGAGCAGGTTGGGCTTGATCTCCTGGCAGGGGCCGGTGGCGGCCATGCGGTTGAAGATGAGCAGCGGGGGCTGCTTGAACTGGATGCTGATCTCCGTGGCGTGCTTTTTGAGCCGCTTGCCGGCGCGGAGAAAAATGGGAACGCCGGCCCAGCGCCAGTTTTCGATTTGCAGGCGCAGAGCGGCATAGGTTTCAGTGCCGGACTCGGGGTTGACGCGGTCCTCGTCGCGATAGCCGGGGACGCGCTTGCCCTCGACGATGCCGGGACCGTATTGGCCGCGGACGGCGTTGAGGATGGGAATGGGCGGAATGGCCCGCCAGACTTTGACTTTTTCGCGGCGGACGGCTTCGGCATCGAAGCTCGAGGGCGGCTCCATGGTGACGAAGCTGAGCAGTTCCATGACGTGGTTCTGCACGACGTCGCGGAGTGCGCCGGCTTTCTCATAGAAGGGACCGCGGCCCTCAACGCCGAGTGTTTCGGCGGCGGTGATCTGCACGTGGTCAATGTAGTTGCGGTTCCAGACAGGCTCAAAGATTCCGTTGGCGAAGCGGAAGACCAAAATGTTCTGGACCGTCTCCTTACCGAGGTAGTGGTCGATGCGGAAGACCTGGCTCTCGTCAAAGACGGCGTTGACCTGGTGGTTGAGCTCGCGGGCCGAGTCGAGGTCGTGGCCGAAGGGCTTCTCAATGACGACGCCGACCTTGCCGTGCTCAGGATGGGCCATCTGCTGCGCGCCGAGATTCTCAACAATGGGGGCGAAGTACTCGGGCGCGGTGGCGAGGTAGAAGAGGCGATGCCCGCCGATGCCGCGCTCCTTGTCAATGCGGTCGAGTTCGACCTTGAGGCCGGCGTAGTCGTCGGGGGCATCGAACTGGAGGGCGTAGTAGCTGATGCGATGGACGAAGTCGTTGAGCTTGGGATCGGCTGCATCCACGGAGCCGAACTCGACGATGCCGGCGCGCATGTCGGCGGCGAACTCGTCGCCGAGGGGGCGGCGGGCGACGCCGACGATGGCGAACTGCCTGGGCAGAAGGCCGACCTGCTCAAGATGGAAGAGCGCCGGCAGGAGCTTGCGCTTGGTCAGGTCGCCTGAAGCGCCAAAGATGACCATGATACCCGCGTCGGGGATTCGCTCGGCGCCGTGGGGGACCTGGGAGAGGTCTTCGGGGCGGACACTCATTTGAACGGTTGCCATACGGCTCGCCTCCGGCTCGCAGCTTACAGTGAACAGCTGACAGCCTACAGTTAACAGATTACAGTTGACAGCTCACAGCTGACGCTTGACTGGTTACAACTAACAGATGACAGTTCCGGTGTTGTGGATTGGCTTTTTACTGTCAACCGTCGGCTGTTTGCTGTCAGCTAGTCCTTCTTCACTTCGTGGCCGCCGAATTCGTTGCGCATGATGGCCAACATTCGATCCGTGAAGTTGTTGTCTTCGCGAGAGCGGATGCGGCGCATGAGCGACTCGGTGATGATGGGCGCGGAGACGTTGAGATCGATGGCTTCAAAGACGGTCCAGCGGCCTTCGCCGGAGTCGGCGACCCAGGCTTCGAGACCTTCGAGCGAGGGGTTCTTGCCGAGGGCGTCGGCGGTGAGGTCGAGGAGCCAACTGCGGACGACGCTGCCGTAGCGCCAGATCTGGGCGATCTGGGGAAGGTCGAGGGCGAACTCCTGCTTCTTTTCAAGGATGGTGAATCCCTCGGCATAGGCCTGCATCATGCCGTACTCGATGCCGTTGTGGATCATCTTGACGAAGTGGCCAGCGCCGCCGGGGCCGACGCGGCCCCAGCCTTTGTCGGGCGCGGGAGCGAGGCTCTCAAAGATGGGGCGGAGGTATTCGATGGGCTCGGGGTCGCCGCCGATCATCATGGAGTAGCCCTCGGTGAGTCCCCAGACACCGCCGGAGGTGCCTACGTCAAGGAACTGAAATCCCTTGGCGGTGACTTCGGCGTGGCGGCGCATCGAGTCTTTGTAGTTGGAGTTGCCGCCGTCAATGAGGATGTCGCCGGGGTTGAGGAGGGGCAGGAGCTGGGCGATGGTGTCGTCTACGGGTTTGCCTTGCGGGACCATAATCCAAATAGCTCGCCGCCCTTTCAAGTTTTGGACAAGATTCTGCAAAGTACCTGCGCCTATGTTGCCGGAGGCGGTGAGGCGGGCTACGGCATCAGGGTTGAAGTCAAAGCCGACGACTTGATGGCCGCCGAGGCGCAGGCGCTCTGCCATGTTGCCGCCCATCTTGCCCAGGCCGATGAGTCCGAGTTGCATGGTGCCTCCTGTGGGGAATGGTTAGAGAACGCCGAGATTTGTCAGGTCGTGGTGGAGAGCGCTTGCGCCCTTGAAAAGGATGGCTTTCATGCCCGCGGCTTCGGCGGCGGCGACGTTCCCGGAGCGGTCGTCAATGAAGAGAATGCGCTGGGCGGGCTTGACGAGGATGTCGAGGGCGCGGTGGTAGATGGCCGGCTCGGGCTTGCGCAGGCCGAGGTAGCAGGAACTGAGGGCAACCTGGAAGAGCTTGCGCAAGCCGAAGTGATGGAAGCGGTACTCATTGGTTTCGCGGGCCTCGTTGTTGAGCGCGCCGAGCATACATTGACCAGATGCGGCAAGTTGGTGAAGGATTCCGAGGGCGCCGTCGGGAAGGGGCTTGGACTGGGTGAGCATGACGGTGAAGAAGTCGTCGAACGTGAAGGTGCGCGGCTCATAAAAGACTGTGGCGTCGAGGTATGCCTCGATAGTGATTGCGCCGCGCTCCCAGGCAGCGTAGGGGTCGGGATGGCGGGCTTCAAAGGCGGCGCGGTCGAGGTGGAAGTGATCGAGGACTCTGGCGCGCTCGTTGTGGTCCCAGCCGTTGCTGAGCAGGACTCCGCCAATATCAAAGAGAATTACGTCGAAGGGGAACATCGGCGCCTTTCAGTTTTGGTTTCGTTGCTGCAAGGGGTTGTGGCGATGAATGTTGGTTGAGCGCGTGGACCTCCCCACGCGGCGAAATCAGGCAGAGCTAAGACTTGTTGGCTGAGCCGTCGCTGCACTGGTATTTGGCTTCGATGGCCAGCACTTTGTTGAAGCGGCGGACGAAGCGTTCTTCCGTGGCGATGAAGTTTGCGCCGACGAATGCGTGGACGCACTCGAAGGCGAGGGCGGAGCCGACGATGCGCGCGCCAAGGACGAGGACGTTCATGTCGTCGTGCTCGACGCCCTGGTGGGCGGAGTACGTGTCATGGCACATGGCGGCGCGGATGCCGGGCATTTTGTTGGCGGCAACGGAGACGCCGACGCCGGAGCCGCAGATGAGGATGCCGCGGGGGGCGTCGCCGCGCTCGATAGCAAGGCCGACTTTCTCGGCAAAATCGGGATAGTCAGAGGGCTCAGCATTGTAGGCGCCGAGGTCAACGACCTGATGGCCGGCCTCAGCAAGATAGGCGCGTACCTCTTCCTTGAGTTGGAAGCCGGCGTGGTCGGAGGCAATGACGAGTTTCACGTTGTTCCTTTCGGAACAGTGGCCAGTTGTCAGTTTTCAGTTGTCAGTTCCAGAACCGAGGCGCTTCAGGCATCCGCGATGCGGACGGCTGGCCAGGGGGGAAACTGACAACTGAAAACTGAAAACTGACGACTGACCTTCATTTACTTGATCAGGTTTTTGGCCCGGGTGGCAATGTTTTCTGGGGTGAAACCGAATTCGGCCTGGACGACAGGGCATTTTCCCGAAGCGCCGAAGTGGTCAAGGCCGATGATATCGCCGTCGAGGCCGACATATTTCCACCAGCCCTGGGTGCTGCCTGCCTCGATGGCCAGGCGGGGAATGCCGGCGGGGAGAACGGAGGACTTGTAGTCGGCGGGCTGCTCCTCGAAGATCCTCCAACTGGGGAAGCTGACGACGCGGGCGCGGAGGCCATCGGCGGCGAGGAGTTTGGCGGCGTCCAGGGCGGGCCAGACCTCAGAACCGGCAGCAAGGAGGACGACCTGGGGGTTGGGAGCATCTTGCAAGATATATGCGCCTTTGCTGAATCCGGCGTACACATCGTGCACCGCTGGGTCGATGATAGGGAGATCCTGACGGCTGAGGGCCATAAAGCTGGGGCTCTTGCGCTCGATGGCGAGACGCCAGGCGGCGGCGGTCTCATTGGCGTCAGCGGGGCGAAAGTCCGTGAGGCCGGGGACGGCGCGCAGGCCCATGAGCTGCTCAATCGGCTGGTGGGTGGGTCCGTCTTCGCCGACAGCGATGGAGTCGTGGCTGAAGACGAAGAGGGAGTGGACCTGCATGAGCGCCGAGAGACGCATGGCCGGCTTGGCGTAGTCAGAGAAGACGAAGAAGGTTGAGCCGAAAGGAATGAGGCCGCCGTGGAGAGCCATTCCGTTGACGGCGGCGCTCATGGCCAGCTCGCGCACGCCGAAGAAGACGTTGCGGCCGGCGGGATCGTCATGGAAGCTGACGCCGGGCTTGAAGATGGTTTTGGTCGAGGCGGTTAGGTCGGCCGCGCCGCCGAAGAGTTCCGGCACCACCTCGGCGATGGCATTGAGAACGACGTAGCCGGCGTTGCGCGTGGACTGGGGCTTGTCCGCGGGAAAGCTGGGAATCGCTTTTTCAAAGCCGGCCTTGAGCTGGCCCTTCTGGGTGCGCTCGAACTCGGCGGCGAGTTCAGGGAAGGCGGCGGCGTAGGCGGCGAAGAGTTCTTGCCACTCGGCTTCAGCTTCGGCGCCGCGGGCGACGGGCTTGCGCCAGTTGGCCAGGGCCGCATCGGGCAGGTAGAAGCTCTGGTCCTCAGGGAAGCCAAAAAATCTCTTGGTCGCGGCGACGTCGGCCGCGCCCAGCGGCTCGCCGTGAACCTTGCTGGTTCCGGCCTTGGGGGAGCCGTAGCCGATAACGGTGCGAACGGCGATGAGGGAGGGGCGGGTGGTTTCAGCCTGGGCAGCGGCGACGGCCGCCTGCATGCCGGCGAGGTCGTTGCCGTCGAGGACGCGCTGCACGTGCCAGTTGTAGGCTTCGAAGCGCTCGTAGACGTTCTCAGTAAAGCTGAGCGAGGTGGGGCCGTCGAGGGAGATGAGATTGTCGTCGTAAAAGACGGTGAGCTTGCCCAGGCCGAGGGTTCCGGCGAGGGAGGCGGCTTCGTGCGAGAGGCCTTCCATCATGTCGCCGTCACCGGCCAGCACCCAGGTGCGATGGTTCACCACGTCAAAGCCGGGGCGATTGTAGTGGGCGGCGAGGTGTTTCTCAGCCATGGCCATGCCTACGGCCATCGCGAAACCCTGGCCGAGGGGGCCGGTCGTGGCTTCAACGCCGTCGAGCTTGCCATGCTCGGGGTGGCCGGGCGTGCGGCTGCCCCACTGCCGGAAACTCTTCAGGTCGTCGAGCGTGACCTGGTAGCCGGAGAGAAAGAGCGAGGAGTAGAGCAGCGGCGAGGCGTGGCCGTTCGAGAGGACGAAGCGGTCGCGGTCAACCCATTTGGAGTGGGCGGGATTGTGCTTCATGATCTGCTGGAAGAGCAGGTAGGCGATGGGGGCGCAGCCCATCGGGGCGCCGGGATGGCCGCTGTTCGCCTTTTGTACAGTGTCAACGGAGAGCAGACGCAGGGTGTCAATGGAGAGCTGGTCGAGAGGGAGATCGGCGAGGTTAGAGGTCATGAGTGCGTATTGTCCTTTCGGCCGGCCGCGGAGGTGTCTGACCAATGTGTGCACGCGCGGTCTGCGTTCCCTGTTTATTGTAGCCGGGCCGCCAGTTGGCGCCTGTGCCCTGGTGAGCTTTGCCGGCGCCCGAGCGGGAGACTGCTGGATGATCGCGGCAGAGTAGGTGCATCCCGGGATCCATCGAACGGGGTGATTGGGCGAAAGTTTCCCGAACCCTTGGGAGCGGTTGCCGCATCCATGGGATATAGGGCTGCGCAGGCGCATGAACGGGTTGCGCCGAAGTGCAGCCCGCTGGCCCGGCGCCTTGCCGCCCAACGCAGAATCCTGCCCCAACCGAACAATCCAAAATGGAGGAGTTTCCCCTATGGCATTTGAACTGGCACCGCTTCCCTACGACTACGCAGCATTGGAACCGTTTATCGATACCGAGACGATGAAGATTCACCACGGCAAGCATCACCAGGCGTATGTGAACAATCTGAACGCCGCGCTGGCCAACCACCCTGATCTGGCCGCGAAGACCGTGGACGATCTGGTGCGGGACCTCGCGCAGGTGCCAGAGGAGATTCGTGGCGCCGTGCGCAACAATGGCGGCGGCCACTCAAACCACACGGCTTTCTGGAACCTGATGGGGCCGGTGGGCTCAGCCAACGTGGGCGGCGTGCCGACGGGCGCGATTGCCGCACAGATTGATGCCGACTTTGGCGACTTTGAGGCCTTCAAAAAGACCTTCAACGAGACAACGGCCAAGCAGTTCGGTTCCGGCTGGGGATGGCTGGTGTTCACGGGCGGCAAGCTGAAGGTGGTTTCCACGCCGAATCAGGAGTCGCCGCTGACGCAGGGACTCTATCCGGTGCTGGGAAACGATGTGTGGGAGCATGCCTACTATCTGAAGTACCAGAACCGTCGGCCAGACTACCTGGCGGCCTGGTGGAACGTGGTGAACTGGGCCGAAGTGAACCGGCGATTCGCGGTGGCCAAGGGGTAGAAGGGCAGCTTTCAGCCTCTAGCTTTCAGCTCCTTTCCGCTGGACACGGCGCCTGCCTGTTTTTGGGTCGGCGCCGTGTCCATGCCGGCGTTCGATTGCCCACGATGCGCTGAAAGCTCGAGGCCAGGAGCTGGAAGCTGTTTTTTGCGCAACTGTTTGCGGGGAATTGTGTTTAACTAGCCGGCTGGGGTGTAAACCGTCATGCGCAAAATTGCTTTCTGTGTTGGATTTTTATTGGTTGCCGGGAGCTTTGTCTGGGCGTTGGGTCAGCCGGATGCGGCCGTCAAGGGCGCGGGGCGGGCGGGGAGCTTTACCGTCTCGCAGCATGGCAAGCCGGTGGGGACGGCGGATTTCAATGTGGCCCCGACGGCGCAGGGCTTCAGCTCAACGAGCGTGGTGCGCGTCTCCATGCCGGGCCTGGAGTATTCCCTGTCGAAGACGGAGTCCCTGCTCAAAGACAATCGGCTCCGGCATGCGCAACTGAGCGCGGCGGTGAACGGGGCAGCGGTGAACGTCGTGGCCACGCCGGACGCAACACAGACTCTGGTGAACATTTCAGCCAACGGGCACAGTGCCACCACCAGTCTCGCCCTGCACAGCGGGGCGGTGTTTCTGCCTGATTTTGACCCAGGGGCACTGGACACGCTGCTCGCGCTGGGGGCTGAGAGCAACAACCGCGACCTGTGGGCGATTGTGCCCAAGGGGGCTGGAACCGAGCCTGCGGTTGTGCTGGCCACCTATCCCGACGAAAGCGGCACTCTGGATGGCAAGCCGGTAACCGTGCACCACCTCGTGGCCACAATGGGCAGTGCCGTCACGGATTTGTTTTCAGGGCCGGAGAATCAGCTTCTCCAGGCCGAGCTGCCGCAGAAGGGGTTTGCGCTCGTGCGGAAGGGTTTCGTGCTGACGCCGTCTGCGAAACCAGGGGCGCCGCCGGAGCAGTAGGGGATTCTCTCGGGCGGATTTCTGCAAGAATTGGCTGCGATATGAAACGGTTCGTCCCCTGAGGCGGACCGTTTTCTATTGGCGGGCTGATTAATCCTTGACGGCGGCGAAATACTCCGCGACTTGCTGCCAGTTGTCTACACGCACAAAACCGGTGGCGGTGGTGTTGTGGGGGGCGGTGTAGAGCAGTCCCTGGCCTTCAAAGCGGAGCAGGTTTTTGGGCAGGTCGTCGATGAGGTACTCGGCGCGGAGGATCGACTTGTTGCCGCAGAAAACGTAGTTTGTGGGCGGGATGAAGGAGAAGTGGCGCTGCAGCCAGCGGTACTTGGGGCCGAGGGAGTTGGGGACCGTCATCGCCTGGGTGGCAATGTAGATCTCAAAGCGGGTTGAGAGATCCTTGAGCACGTCCTGGGCGCCGGGCATGAGGTCTAGGTCTTCAAAGAAGTCTTCCGCATCGAGGAAGGCGCGCAGTTGCGCCTGGCGTTCCTGCGGGGTGACCTCCCAGAGGCCTTTGCCGGCCAGATCGTCCGGCTTCACGTCTTCATCGAAGGTCTGGTTGTAGCGGCGGATATGCTCGGCGAGCGTATCCGCCATGACCTCGTCCATATCCACACAGATGCGCTGCAAGGGGTGTCTCCTGGGGCGGAAATGTGCACGCGGCCCTGCCAAAAGGTTAGCAGGTGGGCGCGGGGCCAAGAGCAGCTCAGGGGCTAAATGTTAATGCTTGCTGCAAAACTCGCCCCGGCGGTAGGCTGGCGATGCATCCCCGGTCTTAAGCCCATCAAATCAATTTGGCCCTTACGCCCTGAGGTATGTTGTTCGGGCTTTTCGGTCATAAGGCCGGCTACTTTTCCGCAGTGCTTCAGTCCCGCCCCGGCCCCTCAGGCAAAATGCTCCCACCCCTGAGCCGCCAGCGCCTCCCGCCCTTTCTCCGTCACCAGCGTCACCTGCGCCTGCCCGCGCCCCGCTTTCACCATCTGCCCAATCCGCGCAACCCTCACGCCGCCGATCTTCCGTGGAACCTTCGCTCCCTCTGCCGCCGTAAACAGCAACTCGTAATCCTCCCCGCCGTTCAGCGCCTGCTCAAGCGTCGCCCCCTCCGCAACCGGCAGCGCCCCCGCATCCACCACTGCCGCCACGCCCGACTCCGCGCAAAGGTGCGTCAGATCTGTTGAAAGCCCGTCTGACAAGTCCACCGCCGCCGTCGCCAGCCCGCGCCCTGCCAGCCACACCCCCTGCGCAATCCGCGGCTGCGGATACAAGTGCGGGCGCAGAACTCCCTCCAGTCCTTTCGGCAGCCGCCCCGGCCGTCTTCCCCCCAGCCCCGCCAGGCAAGCCAGTCCCGCCGCCGCCCCGCCCAGTGCCCCGGTCACATACAGCCCATCCCCCTCCCGAGCCCCTCGCCGCAGCAGTGCCCGCCCCCGTCTCACCGCTCCCACCAGCACAATATCCGCCACCGCGATCGGCGCCTCCGCCAGATCCCCCCCGGCCAGCGGAACCCTCGCCGTCTCCGCCAGCCCCAGCAGCCCGTCCAGGAACCGCGTCACCCAAGCCGCTCCTTTTCCCCTCGCCCGCGTCAACTCGCGCGGCAAACCCAGTGAAAGAAACGCCCCCACCGGCCTGGCCCCCATCGCTGCCAGATCGCTCAACCCCCGAGCCAGCGCCCGGTGCCCCACCGCTTCCGCCGGATGCCAGTCCAGCCTGAAGTGCCGCCCCTCAATCGACAAGTCCGTTGTAACCGCCATCTCCTCACCGGCCTTAACCCCCAGCAGTGCGCAGTCGTCCCCAATCCCCAGCCGCAGCCCGCTCGCGGCAAATCCCGCCGCGCTCCGCCCCGCCCGCTTGCGAATCTCCTCCACCAGCCTCAACTCGCCTGCCATCCCGCTCTCTCCCAACTCGCCCCGCGCTTTCCACTCACTGAGCATAGGCCAAACCCTCCACCGCTACGAAATGGCGAAGATCAAGCAAAAATCTAACCGCTACACTGCCTCATTTCGGGACAGTTGCTCCCCAATCTGGCTTTTTCACCAGAGTCACCCCTCCCCAACCCCTTATTCATTGACCCCCGCCTGTTCACTTTGCTACCCTTAACGAGCACCCACGGGCCTCCTGTGCCCGGTTGTGCATGGTTTCGCGGCCTGTGTGGGGAGTCTTTTTCTGCATTCGCCCTCCGTTGATACTTCACGCGAAACGCCCCCTGCTCGTCGAGGGGTTGAAAGGCCATTATGCTGCGCAAGCGCTATTACATTCTTTTTGTCGCCAGAGATGACGACGGGCGGATCCGCAAAATCTCGCTCCCGCTTCGCTATGCATACGGATTTGTTGCCGCCGCTTTGATCGGAGCCTTCACCATCGTCGGCCTCGCCGGCTCTTACACCCGCATGCTCCTCAAAACCGCCAGCTACAACCAGGTCCGCCTCGACCGCGAAAACCTCCGCAAAGACTACAAGCAGATGGCCCAGATCGCCCACGACCGCGATGTCCAGGTCGCCTCCCTCGGCGCGCTCGCCAGTGAGGTCACCGCACTCTACGGCCTCAAGCAGAACAAACTCATCGCCAAGCCCGCCGCCGCCAGCGCCGCGGCCGAGCCAACCCCCAGCACCCTCGCCCTCACTGACGATGTCAACCAGCAGGACGTCAAGCTCTCCCTCGACGAGTTCTATACCCTCCGCACCCAGGCCCTCTCCGGCCGCGTCTCCCGCGCTCTTGAGGGTGGTCTCACCCCCTCCTTCGCCGGCGACTGGACCCAGCTTGCCGATGCGCCTTCCATCTGGCCCATCGAGGGCCGCGTAGGCTCCTCCTTCGGTGAGCGCCTCGACCCCTTCAATGGGGAAGGCGCCTTCCACGCCGGCATCGATATTGACGCCCCCACCGGAACCCCCGTCCGTGCCACTGCCGATGGCGACGTCACCGGTGCGGCCATGGTCGCCGGCTACGGCCGTGAAATCGTCCTCGATCACGGCCACGATGTCCTCACCGTCTACGGCCATCTCTCCAGCATCGCCGTCATGACCGGCCAGCACGTCCTCCGCGGAGAGGTCATCGGCTATGTCGGACAATCCGGCCGCGCCACCGGACCCCACCTCCATTACGAGGTCCGCATCCACAAGGTCCCCGTCAATCCCCACAAATACCTGCGCACCACCTTCGAGCAGGTTGCCGCCAACTCCTCCGGCAGTGACCCCGGCGCACCCCCTGCCGCAGAGTAACCCCCACCCTTTCTAGGCGATTCACCATCCGGCTCCCATCCTCGGGAGCCGTTCTCTTTCCCCCCTCGCCACCCCTTCGCCTCTCCCGTGCTATCGTTGCCTCGGTCGCATTCCGCATCCTTGAGGATCCACCATGTCCATCCGTCCCCTGTGTCTTGCCGCCCTCCTCGCCTTCACACTCCCCGCCCTCAGCTTCGCCCAGGACTCCGCCGCCTCCCAAACCGCCTTCACCCGCGCACAGCACCTCCGCCGCGGCATCAACGCCTCTGAGTGGTTTGCCCAGTCCCCCGCTGACTACTCCGCCGCGCGCACCAACCGCTACACTGACGCCCAGGACATCGCCCTCATCGCCCGCCTCGGCTTTGACCACGTCCGCCTCAGCATCGATCCCGTCCCCCTCGAGCAGAACCCCCGCGCCCTCGACGGCCTCAACGCCGAGTTCCTCGCCCGCCTCGACCGCGCCGTTGACGATATGCTCGCCCACGGCCTCGCCGTTCAGATCGATCTCCATCCTGAAGACAGTTACAAGCAGCGCCTTGTCGCCGATGACGGCGCCGTGGACAACCTCTCCATGCTCTGGCGTCGCCTCGCCGCTCACTACGCCAACCGCGACCCCGACAAAATCTTCTTTGAAATCGTCAACGAGCCTGAGGTCCGCGACCCCTACCGCTGGGCCGGCATCCAGGCCACCCTGGCCGCCGCCATCCGCCAAGCCGCACCCCGCAACACCCTCATCGCCACCGGTCCCAACTACTCCGGCATGGCTGACCTGCTTGGCCTTCATCCCCTCCCCGACCCCAACGTCATTTATACCTTCCACTTCTACGAACCCCACGAGTTCACCCACCAGGGCGCAGCCTGGGGCCTCGCCTGGTGGAGCTTCACCCACAACATCCCCTATCCCGCCACTGAAGCCTCCATGGCCGACGCCCTCAAGCAACTCCCCGACCTGCCCAGCCGTTACAAGCTTGAGAATTATTGGTTAGATCGCTGGGACGCCCACCGCATCCGCCTCCTCATCGACGAAGCCGCCGCCTGGGCCCACCAGAACGGCGTCCCCCTCCTCTGCAATGAGTTCGGAGCCTACCGCGACCACTCGGACGTGCAGTCCCGCATGAACTGGATTCACGATGTAAGAACCGCCCTTGAAGCCGACGGCATCGGCTGGACCATGTGGGACTACCGCGGCGGCTTCGGCGTCGTCTACAAGCAAGACAACCAACCCGCCCGCGTCGACGAAAAAGTAGTAGAAGCCCTCGGCCTCAAACCGTAGCCCACCCGGCCACCGCACAGCTCTCAACTAAACGAACTGTCATCCGGATAACTAAACGCGGGTGCCCCAGGTCTCGATCTTGAGACCTGGGAAACCACAAACGTCAGTTCTCCCCGCCGAAGGCCGCTGGCCCCTCCGCAGGTGGCCGGGTGCCCCAGGTCTCGATCTTGAGACCAGGGAAACCTCAAACGTCAGTTCTCCCCGCCGAAGGCCGCTGGCCCCACCGCAGGTGGCCGGGTGCCCCAGGTCTCGATTTTGAGACCTGGGAAACCACAAACCTTAGTTCTCCCTGTCTCACCCCCCCACAAATGCAAACTTCCCGTCGAACAGCACCCGCTCGGACTACTTCGCCCCACCCACCGTCCCCGCCGCCGTCCCCTCCTCCGCTGCCAGCCCACCCACCAGCCCCGGAGTCAGCGTTGCCGTCACCACCACCCGGCTCCGCTTTCGCGTCACTTCTGCCGTCTTCAGCAGTTCCTTCAAGCTGTTATTCGCCGTGTTCGCCCCCAGCGGAGCGGTAAATCCCCGCGCCATCGTCACCAGCGTAGCCAGCGCCGCCGCCTGGCTCGCCGCCACCTCGTCGCTCGGCGCAATCTCCTCCACCCGCAAATTCAGCGCCGCCCCCATCGTCAGCGCCGGCGTCACGCTGGCAATAATCGTCGAGTCCGACTCCAGCGGCAGTTGAAATCCAAAAACGCTGATCGACCCGCTGTCGTTGAACGGCAGCCCGATCTCTCCCACACCCCATCCCAGCGCCAGCAGTGGAACATCGTGATAATGCTCGGCCAGCAGCGTCGACCCCGCAAACGCCAGCGCCGCCGTCCGGTGACGGTCCAGCATCGAGTGAATCTGCTCCGGCGTCGGCGTGTTGGATACCGCCAGCATGTCATACCCAATCTGAGCCACCCGCACCGTCCGCCCTTCGCTGGGAATGCTATACACCGTGTGCCCGTCGTAGCTCTCCCGCGAAGCCGCGTGCGCCTCCAGCCACCCGTTCAGCTTCTGCCCCGTCAGCCGTCCCACCAGCACCATCGAGTAGGCCACCGGCCCATTCGGTCCATGCGGGTCCGGCATCCGGTGCAGCGCAATCGCCACCTGGTCCAGGTCCTGCTCCCAGTCAAAACCCACCGCATCCACAAACTGCTGATACTCCGGCGTTCGCCGCGGCGGCTTCACATCCTTGTGCACAAACGCCCGCACCGGCTTGAAGTTGATATAAATCACCCCGTCCGCCTCCGGCAGCAGCCGCGCCGCCTCCGGCGGAGCCTTCGACCGCAGAAAAATCGCCACCGCCAGCGCCGCCAGCACCCCGGCCACAATCCAAAGCGTTCTCCGCGTCCGCTTGTTCATCGTCCCCGCTCACTCCCGCCCGTCAGCATCCACCCTACCATTCCCGCTATGCCGCTCCGCCACCCGCCAACCCACCACAAAAGCCCCGTGCCCCATCCATTCGCAGCTTCATCGCGAATGGGTGGGTAACCACAAATCTCAATCCGCCACCCGCCAACGCCGCTAACTCTGCAAACCCCGCTCTCCCAAACACGCCGCGTGCCCCAGGTCTCGACTTTGAGACCTGGGAAACCACAACCCTGACCCTCCCACTCTCGACCCACCACAAAAGCACCGTGCCCCATCCATTCGCAGCTTCATCGCGAATGGGTGGGTAACCACAAATCTCAATCCGCCACCCGCCAACTCCGCTAACCCCGCTAACGCCGCTACCCCCGCTACCCCCGCCCCCGCAAACACGCACACATCGCCCGGATATTCTCCGGCGGCGTATCCGCCGGAATCGCGCACCCGGCATTCAAAATAAACCGCGGTGTATCGCTGAACACGTCCAGCAGCTCATTCGTCTTGGCCTTCACCGTCTCCGGCGTCCCCCGCGCAATCACCTCGCTCGGGTCGATATTCCCCACAAACGTCAGCTTGTCCTTGAACGTGTCGTGCGCCATCTGCACATTCGTCTTGTAGTCAATCTCCAGCGCATCCGCCCCAATCCCCAGCATCTGCGTCAATATCCGGTCCGTCTTCCCGCAGATATGCAGCAGATACGGCAGCCCCAGCTCGTGCGAGCAGTCCGCCACCCGCTTCTCATACGGCAGCGCAAACTCCGCATACAGCCGCGGAGAAAGCACATCCGGCCCCGCCGGGCTGTCGCCCTGCGAAAGCATGTGGCAGCCCGTCCCCGCCATCATCTTCAAAAACTGGCAGTCGATCCCCGTGCAATACTCCAGCAGCAGGTGAACCAGCTCATCGTCCTCCCGCCCCGCCACATCCATCAGCCAGTGGTCCATCCCCCGCATTGAGGCGGCCAGCGAAAACGGCGACTGGTCGCAGTTCCCGCGGATAAACCGCTCCTGCCCATAATCCTTCACCAGCAGCCGCACCGCCTCCACCCAAACCTGCGCCCGCTCCCACTTCGATACGTCCACCGGCTCCAGATCACGCACCGCCTCCAGCGTCGTCAAAAAACCGCCGTGCGACCGCCCCGGATTGTCCTCCGGCAGATCCACCTCCACGCCCACCGCCCCTGAAAGCGTCACGGTATCCACATCCACCATGATCCCGTCCAGGTCGTAGCGCTCCATCGACGTGCCAAAAACCCGCGCCATCGCCACCGGGTCCTCGCGAAACTGCTTCATCGATACGCCAATCTCCCGCGCCGCCATCATAAAGTTATGCAGCATAATCGGCGTCCGGTCCGGCCATTCCCCTCGCAGCGCCGCCTGTATCCTCTCGCGTCCGTTCAAATCTCCACCATCCTCTCTGGCTGCGTATAAATCCCCCGCGCCAGCGTCAACGCATTATATCGAAGCTGAGTTTGCGTTCGTCGATCGCACAAGAGGGCAGTCGGCTTCCCCCGCCTTCGTACGCACTGCTGCGCCCGATGGCCCTCTGCGTCAACTTATGCAAATCGGAGCGAGTCCACAAAAAAGGGGCGGCTTCCTGCCCGCCCCTTCGTCGTTACTCTCTGATTCCAGCCAACCGCTATTGCGCCGCCGCCGCTTCCAGTTGCGCGTTCAAGTGGATGTCGCCACTGGTCACATTCAGCGTCCGTGTCCAGTCCGCAAAGCCCTTCTTCTTCACGGCAATCTGATGGCTCCCCGCCGCCACCGTGATCGTCGATGGCGTGTTCCCCACAAACCCACCGTCAATCTCAATGTCCGCCCCGGGCGGTGTCGATTCAATCGCGATGGCCACCTGCGCAGCCGCGGGCGGCGCGGGTGGCTCTGCCACTGGAGCATAGGCCGGAGCCGGTGCCGGTGCAGGTGCAGGCGCATATCCCGGTGCCGGCGCGTAAGCCGGCGCCGCCGGAGTTCCCCCGAAGTTCGCCAGGTTCACCCGCGCATCCCCTGCCACAAACGCCGTGATCTCCGTCCCCTGAGGGATCGTCACATCCTTGCCGTGCATCAAAAGGAAGAATGGCGCAGCCGGGAAGAAAAGAACCGCCGAGGCAGCGATCCCCACGCCCATCCCCACTCCCGATCCCTTGCCCTTCGAGTTCTTGCTCGCCGTCAGCGGAATCTTCTCCTGGTCTGAAAGCCGCACATAACTGATGCTCAGATTCAGCTTCCCGGCGCGCCCCATCATCCGCTTGGACTGGGCCTCGGTCACCACCCCAAATGCCGTGTCGCCCTTCTTGATGACCGGTAGTCCCGCCACGTTCACATCTTCCAGAACCTCAAACGGAACTTCCTGCCCCGTCTTCGCCTCTTCCGACGAGATGGTCTGGCTGATCCGCAGCTTCACCGGTGTACCGTCCAGCAGCATGTCCTGCGCAGGAGCCTGGGCAGGTGCCGCCTGCGCATTCATGTCCTGTCCACTTGGGACCGGCTCCGGCTGTTGTGCGACGAGCAGTGGGCAAATCAGCAAAAAAACTACGGTAGAAAAACTCTTCTGCATGCAACGTCTCCTTGGCGTTTAGAACTACGAGCGGGCCCATCGGGGAGGTGCTCGCATCATCCACCCAAACCCCGCTTTCGCGCAAGTGCGTTCCGGACCCCAATTCCGTCCGTGAACGCTAAGCAGCTCCACCCCGCAGCCCGCCCATCCCGCCCCCCCGCTCACAACCCCCTATCCCACCCATGCCCCCTATTCCTGTTCTCTACTCCCTGTTCCCTGCCTCTCCCCCGTTTGCTCCCACGCCCCCGCTGTGCTAACCTTTATTTCTGTGCCGTGGTACGTGCAAGCAGCGGTGTGTCTGCACGGATTTCGGGACTCCGGAAGGTTGCCGGGTGGTCAGGGCTGGCGTAGCTCAGCTGGTAGAGCATCTGATTTGTAATCAGAGGGTCGGGGGTTCAAATCCCTTCGCCAGCTCCACTCTTCAAACCCGTTTCCTGAGCCCCCAAGCGGCAACCAAAGTTTTGCCGGCGCTGCTCGTTTTACGCGCCGGGCCTGTCCTCCGCGGCGAACCCACTGAGGTACATGCTCCGTTTGGCCGGAGTTTCTCCGGACGGGGCCTGATGCGCTGAAGCGGCTTGAAAGCAACGGCTTGGACAGGGCAGGGTAGGGAAGACCCCGCGGTGGATTGGTTTCGTTCTCCGTGGGTGATTGTGCACAGGTGGCCGAGTGGTTAATGGCAGCAGACTGTAAATCTGCCGGTCTTTGGACCTACGGAGGTTCGAACCCTCCCCTGTGCACCAGGTTTTTGAAAGGTTGCAATGCGCTTGGGATCGCTGCCTGAATGAGTACCAACGGCCGCCAGCCCGATCGCAGCATCAAGGGCCTCCAGGGCACCGATCGGCAAATCGATCGGAGGTACTACGTAGCCCTCGTGTTGTACGGCGTTTTAGCGGTGCTCGTCTGGTTCACCATGAGCGATGGAAAAATGCTCGTCATGGGAAAACCGGTAGAATTGAGAATGCTCCCGTTGATCGTCATCGGCGGCATGGCTCTGCGCACCGTGTTGGCCCGCCACGCTGAGAAGATTCGCCGCGGCGGAAAGTAGCAACTAGCTGTCAGCCTTGAGCTGCCGGCTTTCAGCGTTGCCCTCAAGGGACCGAGCCACAACCGCTCACCCCGCGGGAAGAAACTGAAAGCTGTTAGCCGATAGCTGAAAGCTGGCTTTTAAGAGGGCTGATGTAGCTCAGTTGGTAGAGCACTCCCTTGGTAAGGGAGAGGTCACCAGTTCAATCCTGGTCATCAGCTCCAGATTTTCAGCTTCTAGCCGTTAGCTATTAGCTTTTAGCTCGTTTGATATTGGATCGGGCGCTCATGGCTCGCGCGAGCAGAAAAAGCTGAAAGCTGATAGCTGAGAGCTAATAGCTGTTTTGCGGGAGTAACTCAGTGGTAGAGTCACAGCCTTCCAAGCTGTTGGTCGCGGGTTCGAACCCCGTCTCCCGCTCCAGAACTGGAAGAGCCGAGGCAACGGCAAGGATATTTCAAAATGTTTGAGCAGGCAGTGATCGCCGTAAAGGACGAACAGGGGTTTGGCCAGTTCCATGCTCTCTTGGACGCGGCCTTCGACTCCCGCGACGTCGAGGTTCTCCTCAGCCGCGTCACCCGCGCCAAACTGCGGCTCCGCGACTTCGCCGCCGTCCTCCAGCGCGGTTTCCTCGGCAAGCAGGCCCCAGCCCTCTATGAGGCGCTCCCGGTCTCTGACCAGGCCCTCACCCGCGAGCGCTACCTGCAACTGGTTGAGGCCGTGCCGCAGGAGCTGCGCCAGCGTTATTTCAGGGTCTACGCCTACTACTGACGGCAGCGATTCTGTGTTTCAAGCCTCCGGCAAGGCCCGAGGCATAAGAAAAAAAGTCTAACGGAAGGGACTGAACACCATGGGCAAGGAAAAATTTGATCGCAGCAAGCCGCACGTCAACGTGGGGACGATTGGTCACATCGATCACGGCAAGACCACTCTGACGGCGGCGATCACGAAGGTATTGCAGAAGCACAACCCGAAGA